>Ga0315533_1000012_pt1 | contig 258493 bp, 271 predicted proteins | sample SalMarSW160130MG_FD_203081 | JGI IMG/M metagenome (GOLD analysis project Ga0315533, IMG submission 203081) | Salt marsh sediment microbial communities from the Plum Island Ecosystem LTER, Massachusetts, United States - Salt Marsh Sediment SW1601-30 ...
ACGTAGAAACGAAAAACAAACACAAAAACTGGCGTGCACCAAGTGCACAAGCCAAAAAGGTCTCCATCAGCAAGGAAAAACCACACAACCCACATCGAACCAAGAATTTCTAAACACCCTAGCGCGCGCTCAGTTTATTGTTGAGGGGTAAGTTCTTGATTATTTCTGACCCCTCGTAGTTTTCATCAAGTATTATGAGGGGTAACTTTTTGTTTATTTCTGACCCCTCATACTATTACACTGTTTACTTGATTTCGATAACATCCATCTATAGTCGTTTCTGATATTACCTACCTTCCTATTCCATTAATATCCATAATGTATCCTAAATTGGGTATACAATTTTTAACCGTCCACTAGAAGGAAATAAAATGGTTAACCATATCCCCGTTGTCCATTAAACGTCTCCGTTGGTTGGTTGGGTGAGATTTGAACCCCCCCACCAAAGTGGAGATGTCTCCCGCATCATCCTCTTTTTTAACGGTAATAGAGACTTTTTTATGGGTTGGCTTTCTAAGGTGCTACTAAGGTGAGGTCAAATTGAAAGAATGGAAATGTGTAGAAATCAAGCATCATAAGGATATTGGTAAAACAATCGAAGAATACGAAATGAACGGTTGGCGTATCCATACCTATCAAACAGCTGGCATGGGTGCAGGACCAATGGCATACAACGTCAATCATTACTTGTTGTTTGAGAAGGGCGAATGAACGGAGTAAGCGACTTCCAACTTTCTCTTTTTTATTTTCCTGTACGATGTGCTTTTGCATCTATCTAGGATCCATCTGTGGTGCCGAGGGCCGGGTTTGAACCAGCGACAAATGGAGATATCTCCATTTTTGCCGAGGCTAGGGCAACCCCGCACTGTTTTTCTTGACTTGTGGTTTCTTACTGTTGGAGATGCGATTTTCTTTTTCGGAAGAATGACCTTTCCTTCTTTTCAGTTTATTATAGTCAACTTTCGGAAGGGCTTTGATCTCTTTGGATATTGACCCTTTTGCGTGAGATACTTGCATTATGTAGGATTCCAACCACTGGGAATTTCTTGAGAACATCTTCGCTATGTGGGGCTTGTTCGAGGGCATCTGTCAAATCCACGCCAGCGCTGTGGAGAACTTGGTGTGTTCCATCTTTCCAGAGGAAACTGTTTGATACGTCGTACACTTTTCCTTTGTAAGCTATAAAGGCCGGTTTTCCATTTTTCCCATTATATCGTGCAAGTTCTTCTCTAGTGAACTCCTTCATCTGTGCTCCTTCCAAGCAAGGCAAGAGAAGAAGTTGCTTCAAGTAAATAAACTGTCTAGCAACATCATGATCACAAATCCAATTATCAACCCAAAAGTTGCCTCCCTCTCAAAACCTTTCCTATGGCTTTCCGGTATCATCTCATCGCTCACGACAAAGAGCATGGCGCCTGCAGCAAAGGCAAGTGCCCAAGGCAGAATTGGATGGAAAACGGATACCAGTGCAACACCTAGCAACCCTCCAACAGGTTCAATTAAACCTGTTAATGTTCCATACCACAGAGACTTGCGTCTGCTGTACCCCTCCCTCAACAGAGGTAACGCAACTGCAAGGCCTTCAGGCATGTTCTGAAGCCCGATAGCCATAGCAACCACAACTCCCGCTGCCACGTTTCCAGTGCCGAAGCTGACTCCCACAGCCAACCCTTCAGGAAAGTTGTGGATAGTAATGGCGATGACAAACAGCCAAACTTTTGATAATTTCGAAGGCGGGCCTTCTACACCTAACGCTGGGTGGAAGTGGGGAATGAAGCGGTCAATCAAATGTAGGACAAAAGCTCCCAAGACAAGCCCGAAAACAGCAACCCAAGGGCCACTCATATCAATGGCTGGCACTATCAAACTAAATGAAGTAGCTGCCAGCATAACACCAGCCGAAAACCCGAGCATGACATCCAGCAATCTATCTGAGACCTTCGTAGTAAACAATACTGGCAAAGCCCCAGCCCCAGTTGCTAAACCCGCAGCTAGACTGGCCACAGAACCAAGCAGAATCGTTTCCTCAATCATGCGCAACTCACAAACCTTTACAATATCTGATGGCCCTAAAAAGGGAGGAAGGGTGAAAAAGGCTTACCTGAGGAACTTGGAGACGAAAGGCGAAGTCTCGCCTCTTCGCATGAAGTGGCCAGATGGCCCCTCACCTAGGAATTCGGAGAACCAAGACTCATGCTCAATTTCCTCGTTAAGGATTGCCTGAGATAAGTCGTACGTTCGATGGTCTTTGCCAGCGGTCATATTGCAGATGTGAGTATATCCTCGTACTGCACATCTCTCTGCCTCCACCAACACCTTCGATATTGCAATAGTGTCAGTCGGGTCTTTCGGCAATCTAGCTGGGGGACAAGCTGAAATATCGTGAAAAGCCTTCATGTCATCTGGAAGCTTGCCTCCTAACTCGTATATGCGTGGAACAAGAGCCTCAAAGTGGTTACGGTCTTCAATGCGAGCGGTTTCAGCGATCTCCTTGATCCCTTCTCCTTCTAGTCCTATTAGATTACATCGAAGGATAGTATAGTAGTAGTAAGTTGTAAGCTCAGCTGCAGCATTCTTGACTAACAACTCCACGAGCTGATCAACATTGATGCCAGCCTTCTCCACCATCTCTCGCGCTACCCTAGCCATAATATCACCTGCTGTAAATATTAAAAGAAGGTCTATTTAGTTTTTCGCCATGAAGGATGCACTTGTACTAAGGCTACTCTTTGGACTCAACTATCTCTGATGGGAAACTCTGTTGGCTAACAAGTGCAACGGATAAGACAAAACGAGACTCTCACATAGTAGAGAGATGAGTTAAAGTGGCTGCTTTAGCTTTAAAGCCGATAACGCAATATTTGTTAATTGCGCACCCAAAAAGGGAAAATGTGTGGTGATATCTTCCACGATTTTCCCCCTTTTTCTTCATATCAGGTGCGCACAAGTTTTGGCTGAAGTTGCTTGGAATCCTAAATGTCTCTTTTATCCGGAATCTGCGAATCTGCAGAAATGTTAAATTGTGTTGAGAAGTACTTGGAATTAGTGATCTATTTGACTGAAACTGTAATGGTGCACAAGAAAAAAAATCAAACCGTAATGGACCTATGTTTTGATATTAAAGGCCAAACAGCAATAGTAACAGGAGCATCTAGCGGCTTAGGTGTCGCATTTGCTGAGTCTCTAGCCGAAATCGGTGTGAATCTAGTGATTGCCGCTAGAAGATATGAAAAGCTTGCCAAGGTAGCTGAAGACCTGTCAGACAAATACAATATTAAGGTAATTCCTGTCAGGGCAGACGTAAGCCGAGAGGATCAAGTGATCAACATGGTGAAAGCCGCTATAACGAATTTCGGATCCTTGGAAATTCTGGTTAACAACGCTGGTATAGCTACTATAAGTCCATCTATCGACATAAGCTTGAATGAGTGGAAAAAGGTCATAGACATCAACTTGACAGGAGTTTTCTTATGCGCGAGAACCGCCGCACGTGAAATGATAAATAGAAAATATGGAAAAATCGTGAACATTGCTTCCATTTACGGGGCTGTAGGTGATATATTCCACGCAGCGCCCTATTACGCATCTAAGGGAGCCGTCATAAACCTGACGAGAGCTCTTGCCGTGGAATGGGCATCTTACAAGATAAACGTGAACGCCATCGCACCTGGCTTCTTCCCAAGCGAGATGACGGGATCAATCTTCCAAGATGAAAAGGCTTTGAACTACATTATTTCGAGAACCGCGCTGGGAAGGACAGGAGAACCATTAGACCTGAAGGCAGCACTCATCTACTTAGCCTCTCCAGCTTCTAATTATGTTACTGGACAAACACTATTCGTTGATGGTGGATGGACAGCACTTTGAGAAAAGTGCCAAGGGGCAAGATTTGAACCAACGCCAGTTGGAGATATCTCCCGCAAACCCCCATTTTTCTGTTGCCTGTTCTTGGTAAACTTCTAAATATCTTGCACTTCAGTTAACAATGTAGTCAATTCCATTTCGCGCATCAGTTAGCTAATCCTTCCACAAGATCAACTTACTTTCCATCACAACAAGCAAAACTAACAGACCATCAACAGTCAGGTAGTCGCTTCCCTCAGGGCAATGGACGACTACTTCCAAACACGTTCTAACCATCATGTTCACCCTCTTTATGTCACAGGTCACCCTCATCATTAATCCTTCATAATTTGTTGTTGTAGACCCCCTCCCCCTATCAACAACAACACTCACACCAGTTCATGCACAACTCCACGAGAAGCTTTCCACAGGAGTTTCAAGAAATTCCCCTTTAAAGAAGACAGTAAGAAAGGATCTTTCGAAGACGAAAACAACGCTGCAACCATAATGCCGCAAATCCTTGTATTACGTCACGAATCGCATCACAAGTTGAAATGGAGATATTCCGCAACTCCCTTTTTTCTGAGACACCAAAAGACTAAGCCGCAATTTGCACACGCACCTATATTATAGGGAGCTATAGCTTCTCAGAACGTCAGAGTTTCAACAAGCCTTGCAGGATAGCTCTTCGGGAGACAAATCAGCTAGGAAGTGCATCGGATAAACAGATGCGTCTTGTTGGTTCGTTCGAACCGAAAACTTCATCCGCTCCTTCAACCACTTTAATGCAGTGATTGAATTGGGTATGGGAAAAAGCTCAAAAAAGAAGCCTACGACCAAAAAGGAAAGAGCAGAGAAAAGAAAAAAACGCAAGGAGAAACGCTCAAAGAAATAACACGCGTAGCCTTGCAACAAACATGAACTCCTTGGAAAAACACACGCAAGATTCTCACCTAAATCGCTTTGTCCCACAATAATTCCACAGCGATAAACTACTTTTTTCTGATGACCTTACAGAAAATGCTGGATTCGTCCACTTCAATGACAGAAGCATTCAACCCGAACTCACCGAACAACTCGACAAACTGGTCACTACTGACGGTAGCGGCTCTAAAACCATCCTTACACACAATCGTCCCATCACAAGTCTTCTCCTCATCTATCTCCCCTATAAGATCGAACTGCGATTGCTTTCTAAACCATTCCAGACGGGCTTCCCATATTTTCGGAGAATAACTGGAAAAGAGAATAACGCCGTTATTTTTTGTTACCCTTACAGATTCCGCGATCAAACGTTTCTTGGCTACTCCAAACGCGGATATACCGTTTTGAATGCAAAACACAATGTCAAAACTACAAGAACGAAACGACATCTGAGAAGCATCCATCAGAAACAAAGGCAAAAGCGAAGAAAACAACAAAACCGACAACTAACCTCTAGTGCACACCGAAATTGATTGGTGCTTCTCTCTAAGCTAGGTCTAAACGGTTACAAGTTAAGTATAGAACCTCATGCTTTTGCGAATGCCCTCACATTTTCGTCCTCTAAATGACATTACGCACACGCAATCTGTTCTAAAACGTAGCATTATAAACGACTCAAACGACTAATCTGTTCTGGAGACTGCAAGGAGTTGAAAGTCCAGAGATTCTTGCTGATTGCTATTCTTGTATGTCTCATTTTCTCTTTAGCTGCAACTTTAGCATCCTACAACATTTACTACGCAGACCCACACATAGTTGATGTAGCACGTTAGCATTGAAGCTGGCCGCTCTACTGGATGATTGAATTGTGGCCTGTGTAGAATCTGGCGCTATATGCGATATTTCGCAGTTTCTATTCTCAACCGCTTAATTTTTTGATTGGCACACTTTTCACCTTTCTTGTTAAGAGAGAAGTGGGCGTAGAGGATAAATAAATTGTAAATTCAGTATCAAATCTGACATAAATTTTGCGTCGTTGCATTCTGGAATAGCAAATCAGAAATAAATGTCAAACTGATAAAGACATAATCAGAGGCTAATATATTGACGGACATCGTGTTTGTATTTGAGGTTCACCAACCATATAGGATAGGACGAAATTTCTTCTGGGAAAACAAATTTTTAAAACGCGTGAAAAAGAAGGAACTCTTCAACTACTATTTCGATCATGTGGTGAACAGAGAAGTTTTTGAGAGAGCATGCAAAAAATGTTATTTTCCATCGAACCAGATACTGCAGGACCTAATCGATAAACACAAGAAAGAGAGAAAAAAGGTTAAAGTTTCGTTCAGCGTTTCCGGAGTTTTCCTAGAACAGTGTGAAATGTTTAACAAGGATCTTTTGGAATCCTTCAAACAACTTGCTGAAACTGGCTGTGTGGAATTTCTAAGCCAAACCTATTATCATTCGCTGGCAAGCCTCTACCCTGAAAGAACAGAGTTCATCGAACAAGTGGAAATGCACAATCAAGCAATGAAGGATCTACTGGGTTACACGCCTAAAGTTTTCGAAAACACTGAGTTGCTCTACAACAATGCCATAGCGAAAACCGTCGAAAAAATGGGCTATAAAGGAATCTTCACAGAAGGAGTAGAAAGAATACTTCATGGAAAATCACCGAACTACTTTTACACACCGAAGGGCTGTAAGAAAATCAAGATATTGCTGCGGAATTACAAGTTGACAGATGACATAGGGTTCAGATTTTCAGCAAGATGGTGGAGTGAGTGGCCGTTGACGGCAGACAAATATTCGAGTTGGCTGGCAGCAACACGAGGCCAATGTATTAGCATCTTCCCGGACTACGAAACTTTCGGCGAACATCACTGGCCTGAAACTGGCATACATGAGTTTCTAAAGCATTTGCCAGGGGATATTTTGAGATTGTGGCATCTCCACATGGCTACGCCTTCAGAGGTTATAGAAAAGTACGCTTCAGTTGGAGAGATTGATGTGCCCGAGCTTGGTGGAACTGTTTCTTGGGCTGATTTGGAAAGGGATGCGAGTTGCTGGCTTGGAAATACGATGCAGTGGGCTTATTATACGTCTGTGAGAAGGCTTGAACCTCTTGTGAAAGAAACAGAGGATGAAGAGTTTTTGAGGATGTGGAGATACTTCCAAACAAGCGACCATCTTTATTACATGTTCACGGCGGGCGGTGGACCAGGCGAAGTTCATTCCTATTTCAGTCATTTCAGAACACCGATAGATGCGCATGTCACAGCCGAATCAGCAATATTGGACTTTGAAAACAGAATAAGACTAGCAGCAATTGCTGCAAACGAACCGTTCCTATTCTACACAGGTATAGGAGAAAAATATTATACGGGAACAAAGGCGTGGAGCCTGAAAGGATTTGTAAAAGCCCTCCAAGAGGTTGGCATAAAATCCGTAGAATTTCACAATCGCCGCAGAGACTTCGAAAAATGGGCAAAAGTTTCACTCCTTGACGACACATTTGCGAAAGAATTGAAGAAAGTGAGACTTTCAAATGTGAAAGAAGAGAAGCTGAGAAAATTGATAGCTAAAGTCGCCAACGAAAGATTCAAAGAATTAAGCCAACAAATGCAAGCAACCAAATACTTTTAGAGTGGCCTGCTAACTGTGGTCATCAAACTGAGCACTTTTTTCCAGAATATTAAACTAAAGTGTGCAGTCCTAGAACTCTTGACGAAGAATAGGAAAGTGGAGGTGTATGGAAATTCAAGCTGGCCAAGTAACGTTTAGAAGTTATCTGTTCTTCTGGTCGGGACAACTAGTTTCGTTGCTAGGGTCATCTATCGCGCAGTTTGTAATAATTTGGTGGATAACCTTGGAAACGGGAAGTGCTTTGTACTTATCAATTGCTGCTTTTTTGGGTCTTGTACCTATGGTAGTTTTGACTCCTTTTGCTGGTGTGCTTGTGGACAGATGGAACCGTAAGGCATTAATTGGTATTGCAGATTTTTTACAGGCTCTAGCTACTTTAGTGCTCATCTTCTTGTTTTGGTTGAGTAGTGTTTTGATTTGGCAGGTTTTGGTGTTGCTTACTGTTCGAGGTATTTTTCAAGCCTTTCATAGTCCTGCAGTATCAGCTATTGTTCCATTGATGGTTCCTAAAGCTAAACTAAGCCGTATAAATGGCTTGAATTATCTTTTTACTGGTGCCGTCACTTTAATCGGACCAGTTGTTGCAGCTCTCTTGTTGACGTTCTGGAAAATTCATCAAATTCTGTGGATTGATGCTATCACTTTTATGGTAGCAGTGATACCTCTCTTGCTGATTACAATACCTTCCGTAAGAAAGAAACAAGATAAATCCTCTTTTAAAAAGGATTTAGTGGAAGGTCTGGCATTTATCAAGAATGGAAGAGGTTTTCTACCCTTACTAATATTGGCAACTGTGTTGAATTTTTTGCTCACGCCCTTATCTACTCTGCTTCCTTATTATGTAAAGTTTGATCATTTTGGAGAAGCTCCAGATTTGGCAATTGTCATGGCGTTTTTCCAAGGAGGGATTCTGGCTGGGGGATTATTGATGTCAGTGATAAAGGGGTTCAAAAAGAAAATGGTTGCAATAATGTCTTCTATATATATCATTTTCTTAGGATACGCTCTTGTAGCTCTTACTCCTACAGGCATATTTTGGTTTATGGCGATAGGTGGATTAGTCATGGCTTTTTGTGTTCCAATAGCCAATGTGTCAATTCAGACAATAATTCAAACCGTTGTTCCTATGAAAATGCAGGGTAGAGTAAATTCAGTTACTATGGCGCTGGCTTCCGCTGCAACACCCGTCGGCATGATTCTTTCGGGAGTAATAGTGGAATTTACAAGAACAGCTAATCTTTTTCTAGGATGCAGTGGATTAGGAGTATTAGTATTAACACTATCATGGTTTTTTACCGACATCAGGCATGTAGAAGAAATGGAAGAAGCTTCAATTGAATAGGCTTTCTCAAAACTCACTTTTCGACACTGTAAGTAGCCTAAATAGTGCAGAATCACCCATTATGGTGGACAACATTAGAAAGCAGACAACACAAGTCTATTACCGTCAGAAACTCCTTGGCTTCTGTGGTTAGTGTCATCCGTTAGAAATTTGCTAGAGATTTCTTACAATAGAAAACAGTTAATGCAACCCTAAAATTTCATGGATACTTTTAAATGCTCTGTGTTGTCTTTATAAGAAAATCTGTATAGACGCGCTAAGGTGGAAATATTGAGAGAGGAATTGCCAATCTCAGAAAAAATCTTGCAAACACTACATAATCTATGTGCAACGGCTCCAGACCTAGCAAGAAGAAGCGAAGAACTCGCACGGGTTATGCAGCTTGACTTAACCGAGGTGGAACGGATCCTTGACAATTATGGTCTAGAAGGTCACGTGGAAAGTTTCACTGATAACGAGGGGAAAAAACGTTATTATTTGACGGGAAGGGGAATAATAAAGGTCTGTGCACTCTTCACGTAGTGGGAAAACGATGCGCGTCATTATTTTGTCTTGGGAATTCCCGCCGAGGATAGTTGGGCAACTTGCAAACTATGTGAAAGAACTTGCAGTGCAGCTTGTCAAAAAAGATGTGGAAACTCATGTGGTTACATATCATGATTTCTTAACAGGAGAATACAAAGAACCGGAAGGCGTCAAAACCTATAGAGTCAAGAATCCTGTTCGTACGCACATCGGTGTCCTGACGTGGGTTTTAACCCTAAACCAAGAGGTTGAAAGAGCAGCGGCTAACATCTATTACAAAGCGAATAAACAAATAAACCTGATAGATGCGCACGACTGGCATTTCATACAAGCTGCGGTTACTCTGAAAAAAGCGTTTAACGTGCCCTTTGTTTATTCTGTTGAGAGCCTAGAAGAACACCGCTCCCATGGTACAAACTACCCCTTCAATATGTCTATCAAAAGCATAGAGTGGCTGGGTTTGTTTGAGGCAAAGAAAGTAGTTGTGAAGTCTGAATGGATGCGGGATGAAGTAGTTAGAATATACAAGGTTCCATCAGACAAGATAAAGGTGATTGCGCCAAAATCTAGAACATGGATGAAGGACATTTTGGAAACCTACAAAAACGTTGCAGGAGGCACTGCCTAAGTGACTCGAGAATTAACTGTTATGATGCTTACATGGGAGTTTCCGCCGAGAATCATAGGTGGAATATCCCCACATGTTTATCACTTATCAAAAAGCTTGGCAAAAAACGGTGTGAAAGTTTACGTGGTTACCTGCGATTTTCCCGGAGCACCACAACATGAAGTTGTTGATGGTGTCGAAGTCTTCCGAATAGATTCTTACAAGAATCCATCTCCAAACTTTGCGACTTGGGTTTACCTGATGAATGTAAATATGCAGAAGGAAGCCGCTGCCCTCGTCAACCGTCTAGGCGTAAAAGTTGACATCTTCCATGCTCACGATTGGCTAGTTGCAAACGCGGGAATAGGTCTAAAACACGTTTTCAGGAAACCACTTTTGGCAACAGTTCATTCAACTGAGATTGGGCGTAGAAATGGGCTTCATTTTGATTATGAAAGGATGATTCATGAAACCGAGGCTTGGCTTACGTATGAAGCGTGGAAGGTGATATGTTGCAGTAACTATATGGTTTCGCATGTTCAGTGGGCTTTCGGGCTTCCGGAAGATAAACTGGTCATGGTTCCGAACGGCGTGAACATTCAAGAATACACCAGAAACGAAAACGCTGATTTAAGGCAGTTTAGAAGAAAATTCGCTTTGCCAGAAGAGAAGCTTGTATTGTATGTTGGAAGATTGGTTTACGAAAAAGGTATCCACGTGTTTGTCAATGCTGTTCCAAAGATTCTGGGAAAAGTCGATGCCAAATTTGTTGTAGTTGGCAACGGTTACATGAAAGAACCACTTTCAAACCTTGTTAAGAGCATGGGCTTAGCACATAAAGTTATGTTCACAGGATTCGTGGATGATAAAACCTTGAAGAACTTGCAGAGATGTGCAGACGTTTCAGTCGTGCCATCGCTCTTTGAACCCTTCGGTATAGTTGCCCTCGAAGCAATGGCTGCAAAAAGTCCAGTTGTAGTCTCCGATACAGGAGGCTTGGCAGAAATAGTGGAACATGATGTGAATGGCGTTAAGGTTTATCCGGAAAATCCGGATTCTCTTGCATGGGGAATAACAAAGGTGTTGCTTGACGAAAAATATGCGAATTGGATTAGAACAAATGCGTACAAAACAGTGCTTGAAAAATATGACTGGGACAAAATAAGCCAACAAACAAAGGATGTTTACCAAGCCGTTTTAAAAGAATATTCCAAAAGTTTCTGGGCTTAAAGACTTAAGCTAAAAAGCTGGAGATATCTCCCGAGAACTCGTTTTTTTTTCGGTTTTTCCGTTGAAACGTCATGCATTTGAGCACCATACCATTTCATTCATGATATCCAGTTTTTCGTCCATTCATCCTTTTTTCCGAAGTATTTTCACCATAAGTCACGTCTTTAAGTCTTTGTCACACCTTCATTTTTCTCAGACTCCAAATCTCGAAACATGCTTCAAGACATATTTCAACCTATATAAGGGGGGTAGAGGCTCAACAGAGAGCAACAGTTCAGCCACATCTAAGTCATTAAAAGCAGTCACTACCATAGAAGAAGAATCAAAAGATATCATAGCAGGGCCTCCGATTACATAACAGAAATGAACCCCACCAAAACTTTTAGAAAAGCCGAAAAGATATGTCTATTAGGAAATATTTCACTTAAAAGCAGGAATTATGGCCAGAACGCTTTGGGGTAACTACGGATATTTTAGCTTGATGGCTTTATCTGGACAAGCATCAACGCATTTCATACAGTAAATGCATTCCGGGTCGCTGAATTTCTCCCATGGCAAATCTAAAATGCGAACATTCATTGGACAAGCTTCAACACAGAGACGACATTCGCCCTTAACACATTTAACAAGGTCCCTATGCAAACCGAGAAAACTGAACTTGTTCATTATTGCCATGATCGCTGCGTGGGGACAGAAGTACTTACACCAGCCTCTTGGAACGTAAGCCGAAAAGACGAGGACACTGATCATAATGGCTAGTTGAAACCAAAAGAGCAATGGCACATTTGAGATTCCAGACAACACTTCCAAAAAGGGAACTTCTAATACTGTATTACGGAGATCTAGAATCATTTTTGGCAAAGTCCCAAACAACGTTTCAGCAGGGCTTAAAGTAGTGAAAGGAGCCTTTGCAAAGATGCCTAAAGCAATCTCGTAGCCATGGCTGCTTCCGATAAGTTTTGAGACCGAAAAAGTCACACTAACAAACAAAGTAATACCCAAAACAGCATATTTTATATAAATCATGCTTTCATGCGTTCTAGGCGAGATTTCCATCTTTTTACGCTTAGCGAAGCCTATTAAATCTTGAACAAAGCCAAAGGGACAGACCCAGCCGCAAAAGGATTTACCAAGCAATATTCCAACGATCAGAAATGAAGCTATCGCAAGCCACGGAAAAACAACATTATAAAGCATGAATTGTAAAGCGGTGAAGGCATCTCCCACCGTATTCGGCTCAATCCCCCACGTCCAAAGAACAGGAAGCAGAAGAGGCAACGAACCTAGATTGAAGACTATCGCGCTGAAAAATATGAAGGACAAAAACTGAACTATTCTCCGAAACGTGTCAAACTTAAGCAGTTTCTGCTTGATCTCGCTTTTCAATCTCTAGCCTCTTTCAAACTGTTAATGACTGTTCGAGTTATTTTATTTTCCCACCACTTTAACGTTTTCCACAAGAAACCAAGGAGCAACCAACTGTCCAATCTTCCTCTCGTTATTAGCCAACCCAAAAACATTCGTTAACACCTGAAAAATGTTACCAGCCAACATCGCTCCCTTTGTAGCATAAACAATTTCACCGTTTTCGATTTTCCAAGCCGGAGTTGCGACGACAGAGAATTCTCCACTGGCTGGATTGCTGCTGTGAGCACCCTGCAAAAAATACACTAGAAGACCTTCCTTTAACCCATCGATGAGATCTTCTTTTGATTTGTTTCCGGACATTATACGGAAGTTCGTGGCTTCAACGTTTGGCGTGGACAAATATCCAGCTCTGGAAGCGTTTCCTGTACTTTCCTTCCGCTCTTTCTTAGCCGTATAATTATCATAGATGTAGTTGCGTAGGATACCCTTCTCTATAATTGGTGTTTTTTGTTGAGGAGTTCCTTCGCCGTCGAATTTCCATGTGCGGAGACCACCATTAAACAAACCGTCATCGTAAACCGTTACAATGTCGGAAGCCACCTTTTCTCCTATCTTACCCTTAAAAGCTGATTGATTTCTCTGCACGTAATCCGCCTTAACAGCATTAATCAAAGTGTACTGAAGCAACTGTTGCAGGGCAAATTGGGTAAATATCACATCGATGCTTTTTGTTTCTGTCCTTTTAGCTTTTAGTGCAGAAACAGCGAGTCTTGCAGCTTCCTTTCCAACCCACTCCGGGTTCATGTCGTACTTTCTTTCGATGTTAAATTCAAAACACGCTGGTGTTACTTCACCTTCTCCTTTAGCTATTGTAGCCAAACTGCATTCAATGATTGTTCCATGATCAAAACCCTCAACGCCGTTTGAGTTAGCGACAGCCTTACACAAATATGATGCTGCTGCTTCTCCTTCTATTGGAAAGACACGCCTATCCGTTTTCTCAGCCGCATCTAACATAGTAGAAGCTATATTCACCAAGTCCTCAGAATTAAGCTCAACAATTTTATTGTCATAAGTACCTTCCACGGATGAAAAAGCTTTTTTGGTTGGAAGACCATGCCAGTCTTTGTCAGCTTTACTTGCTTTAGCAGAACTTAAAGCCTTGATAACTGTTTCTTCGATGACGGCTTCACTTTCTAAAACGTTTGTGTAGGAAAAACCTGTCGCCTTGTTAACTATGGCTCTAACTCCTAATCCCCTGTCAATTATTCGAGAACTTCTGTTGATCTGTCCCCGTTCAATGTTAACACTAGTAGTTAAGCCTTGATACACAAATGCTTCAGCTTCATCAACACCTTTCCTCTCAGCAAGACTTACAGCTTTTTCAGCTAATCTTTGCATTTCCTCTTGTTTAAGCGCTACCACCAACCAGAACCTCCTTCACTCTAATGTGTGGACCGCCGTCACATATGAAGGCTGTTTGACCCTTTCCACATCTTCCAGGCCACAATTCAAAGTCTTTTCCAACAGCATCCACCTTAAGTAAAGTCTCAAGCGTGTTACCACTTATAGAAGCATTACGTATGGGTGCACCTACCTCGCCGTTAACTATTTCGTAGGCTTCTTGAATACCTACTTGAAAGGTGCCGTCTAAGTTTGCTTGACCTCCCCTAAAATTTTTGATGTAATAACCGAATTTCACGTCTTCTACTAATTCCTCGAATGAATAATCTTTAGGTTCCATGAACGTGTTACGCATTCGGATTATGGGTTCAAAACGGAAATCTTCAGCCCTTGCGTTACCTGTAAGTTTTGCACTAAACTTCTGAGCGGTTTCACGATTATGCATAAGTCCAACTACAACGCCATTTTTTACTAGAAGCGTTTTCTGCGTTGGGACACCTTCATCATCATATTCAAACGAACCAAAAGCACCTTCCACTAAACCATCATCATAAAAGGTTACAACATCAGAAGCTATTTTCTTCCCAAGCTTATCGAGTAACACTGAACCTGATAGTGTTAAGTCTGCTTCAGCCAAATGTCCGAAGGCTTCATGAACGAAAACCCCGACCACGTTTGGTCCCAAGACTGCGGGGAATGTTCCGCCCTTTTGGGGTTTTGCCTTTAACTGTTTAACTGCACGTTTTGCAACTCTTTCGCCCACAATTTCTGGGGTTTCGATGTCAAATATTTCGTAGCCAGCTGTTGACCCTATTTCTTCGCGACTGAAAGTGAACGTACTGGCTTCCACTGCTGTGGCGAGTAATCTAGACCAGATGTAGAGCTTACCTTGTTCGATGTAAGTATCCTCGTTGTTCATGAAATAGGTCGTTCCAGTTAAGTCTAGATAGTCTATTGTGCAACTTTTAATGCGGTTGTCATAGCCTAGAATAGTGTTGCTCATGGTTAGGGCTGTGTTTATCTTGTCTTCTATAGAGATTTTTGATGGATCTTTTCTAGGCGTCATCAACACTTTGTCTTCTACTGCCTTAGCTTCAGCAAGCTTTATCGGCTTTTTCAGTCTTAAACTTGCGGCCTTCGCCATTTTACAGGCATCTGAAACAGCGTTTGCTAAAGTTTCAGCATTCAATGTTCCAACCGATGCAAAACCCCATGCTCCGTTCACAAGCACGCGCAAAGCAGCCCCATTTTCAATCCCCTGCTTCGCCGCTTCAACCCGTTCTTCCTTAAGTGTAAGCATAGTTTTGAAAAGTTTCTGTGCACGTACTTCAGCATACTCAGCTCCAAACTTTTGAACTGCAACATCTATGGTCTTACGCAAAACGTCTTTCAAGATTTCTCCTCTTCCAACACACAAGTTTTTGAAGGAAATCTATTCGAAACGGCTTTATAAAATTGTTATGCTTTCTTTTCCCATATGAACTCGGATTAAACTGAAAACGAATTGACAAAATGGGCTGTCTTAATTAAATATGGAAATTGAATGCTCTATGCTTTCTGCCTAAGCAATCTTATTTGACCCACAAAATCTTGCTCTTCTTGCATTCTCTCCAATTCAAGTCTGCGAAGCAAACCATAACTGGAGTACATGTCCTCCAAAATCTTTCGCTCAACAACATGTGCCCCTGAACTTAAAAACTCTTCAAGACCCTTCGCAAACACATCATTTTTCTCAGCTATCTCACACCGCTTCACTGAATAATTACTTTCCAAATATCTATATATCAGCCGTGTCGCTTCCTCTCCGAAAACTCCCTTTAGAACACGATCCACGATTTTCGAGATTTTATCTTCCCCCTCGCTACTTACTTGCTCATTTATGCTTTTCATAGTTGTCCCAGCACATTATCGTGCGTATTACGACTTAATAAGTATTCTTGTAGAACTGTTAAACACATACACACATTAAGAAACATGAAAATCCATTATCGCATAAAGTCTGTAATGTTTAACTGTTGGACTCTTTCGGGAGCAGGTTCATCATCGAAGTTCTCTTCAAAAATAATGAGTTTCCCGTAAACGCCATCGTATCCAGGTATAACTTTTGCTCTTCCTTCTCTCACTCTAACGATCGCTTCGGCGATTTTCTCATCTACAACTTTGCTTAACGCATCCTTTGAAGCGTCCATCACTACGGCATATTCATTGCCGAATTTTTCAACAAGCTCGTTATAAATACGCCACACTTTTTGGGTGAATGGAGAACTAGCACCTAAAACAGATGCAATGACTTCGGAGAGCGGCAGCAAACGCGTGAAACCTATGGCGTTTTCAGGTTTAAACCCTGCTGGACGATCAGCTAATTCTTCAACCCTTTGCTCGACGCCCTTTGTGAGTTTTCTGCGGCAGACAGGGCAGATGTTTCCAAATTTTATTGCTTCCTGCGGAGAAAGTGCAACATTACAGTTTCTATGGCCAGTCCAATGATACTTTCCATACGCTGGGTCTGTTTCAATTGTAAACTTGAACCGTTCCCCATCCTTAAGGCGAACGGCATCTAAAGCTTCGCGGTAACTTGGCCTTTTCAGTTCAAAAACGTTGGCTTCCCTTCCAATACGCCAAGGCCAAAAACTGTGGCTGTCACTATTTGAAACCAATGTAAATTTGTCAAGTTCACTTAAACGCCAATTCATCTTAGGGTCTGAGGAAAGTCCCGTTTCCAAAGCGTGAATGTGTTTTGTCATGTCTTGATAGCATTCTTCAACGCTGTCAAAGCCGCTGAATGCGCCGAAGAGGCTGAACCACGGTGTCCATACATGAGCTGGAAAAATCATGTTTTCGGTTGAAACTTCCATAACCTCTTCAACTAGATGTGGTGCATCCATGTTTAATGTTGGTCTGCCATCCACTTCTAGGTTGCCGTATTTTGCCAGTCTATTGTCAATCTGAACAGCGGTTTCTATGTTAGGTGTTAAAATAACGTGATGGATCTTCTTGACTTCGTTTTCGAAGGTGAATATTGTGCTTACTTCTGTGGTTATCATGAAGTACACTTGGGTCTCTGGGGTCTTGGCTACTTTAAACAAGCCGGTACCGGGTTCTTCAACTAGGGTTTCTTGAATTTCCTTGAGCCATTTTGGATGTGTGAAGTCTCCGGTGCCTATGATGTTTAGTCCTTTGATTTTGGCGAAACGAGCGATTTCTTGTATGTGCATTCTCTTGCTTGTGGCACGGCTGTAACAGCTGTGAATGTGTAGGTCAGCTATAACTCTCAAGTTTTTCGTCACTATCCTCTTCTTTAGCTATATACTTCTCAAAACGCTTCTCCCAATCAACCTTAAACATAACAACAAAAACTATTATCAACAAAACTAATGCAAGAACCATACCAATCAATCCAGATATCCAGTCACTCTCCACACCAAAAATGTCTCTAATAATTTCTACCGAAAAGCGACCACTATAAGCCACAATGAAGTTCATGCAGATCTTCCCTACTAAAGCGGGAATAAGCGCTCGAACAAGACTGTAGCGTATAACGCCTAAAGGAATAAACAGCAGATCATCAGGCAAAGGCGTCAAGGCAAAAACGAAAATTACAATTGGTCCGAACCTGTCAAAAAGCTTCATAAGAAACTCCATTTTCTTCTTATACTTCTCACCGATGACTCTTCTACCGCCGAAACCAAGTAAATAGCCTGAAAACTCGCCGACAGCCGACCCTATTCCTGCTGCAACAGCAATCCATACAGGCTCAAAAACCCCTCCAAGAGCGAAAATAACAACCGTGTATGGAATTGGAAAAAAAATTGACGACGCACCAATTAAGCCGATTAAGAAAATCCCGAAATACTCGTATTGAACAGCAAGAGCCTTCATCCACTCAATCAATTGCTGAATAATATCCGCAAACTGCAACGTGAAAGCTTTTCTCCTTTCTCACTGATTTAGAAGTCAGACTTTAAAGAGATTGCCATCGCAAACATCACATTTAAATCGAAGCATGATTAACAGAAAACTTCAAGTTTCCACGAGAAGGATTAAAATTGACAACGAAAAAAGAACCAATATGGATAGCGAGAGACTTTTCAAAATGCAGCGGATGCAGAAAATGCGAAATAGCATGCTCACTTTTCCACGAAAACCGTATATGGCCAGAAACTTCAAGAATAAGAGTTTTCATGCTGGTCCCAGGACTAGAATTTCCCCACTTCTGCGCACAGTGTGAAGATTACCCGTGTGTTGAAGCTTGCGCAGTGAAGGCTTTGTCAATAGACTCGAAAACAGGTGCTGTTTTAGTGGATGAAGAAAAATGCACTGGCTGCGGACAATGCATCGACGCTTGTCCTGGGAGAGTTCCACACATGCATCCAACGGAAAAGCACATATTGATTTGTGATTTATGTGGCGGCGATCCTCAATGCGTGAAAGTCTGCCAAGAAGGCAAATGGAACGTGTTAAAAACTGTTTCGAAGAAAAATTATGCCTACAAGCTTTATGCACGTACACCGGAAGAGATAACACGGGACTTGGCTGTTAAAATGTATGGGGAATTAGGAGAGGAATTTCTATGATTTTTGGCTACGCTGGAAAGTTTCTGGAAGTTGATCTTTCAACGGAGAGCATTAAAGAGATAAAGTTTGATGATGAGGTTTTGAGAGATTACGTTGGTGGCAGAGGTTTAGCAGCAAAAATTCTTTGGGATAGATTAGGAAGCAAATGGGAAACAGTGGACCCGCTTGGACTAGAAAACATACTTCTATTCTTAACCGGGCCGTTGACAGGTTTTTTCCCCGGCGGAAGAATATGCGTGTCTGGGAAGTCTCCGCAAAGCAATGGGGTTGTGGGTTCCACGGTTGCGGGTGAATTCGGTGTTGAATTGAAATGCGCTGGTTACGACGGTATCATAATATCAGGTGAGGCGGAAAAACCCGTCTATTTGTTCATTAAAGATTCTGACGTTGAGATTAGGGACGCCAGCCACGTTTGGGGCAAAGATGCAAAGCAAACAGTTAGACTGCTCACGAAAGAATGTAGGGGGATTTTGAAGAAGCGTTTTCCGCATTATGGCGAATGGAAAGAACCGTCAATTTTGTATATTGGTCCTGCAGGAGAAAACAAAGTGCGAACAGCAATTGTTGGAGCCAAGTGGACTCATGCTGCTGGTTATGGCGGTTACGGTGCGGTTATGGGTTCCAAAAAGCTTAAAGCAATAGCTGTCAAAGGCACTGGACCACTGCCGGAAGTTGCTGGCATGGAAAAAGTGAAGCAGCTAACGCAAGCGATATGCAAAGATGTTTATGAAAATGAGTTGTGGAGGCGATGGGGAACAGGATCTGCTGGCTACGAAGTAGGTGCAACAACAAGTTCTGAACCAATACGGAACTGGCAGGAAGAGTGGCATGATGAGAAAAGCTTTGGCGTTGACAAATTCGAGAACAGAGTTTGGATAAAACCTTACTGGGGCGACTTCGGCTGCCCAACCACATGCTTAAAAATCGCAATGGTTAAGACTGGACGATTCAAAGGAGCAATCACAGATAACCCAGACTACGAATTACAAGCGTATTTGGGCACAAACTTCGGGATATTCACTCCAGAAGAGAACGTGTTTTTGTCGTCACTCATTGACGATTTGGGTTTATGCGGCATACAAACTGGAAATCTGCTTGGTTTCGTTGGTGAACTGTTTCAGAGAGGAATATTGACAAAAGAGGATTTGGACGGTTTAGAGCCTAAATGGGGCGACGCTGAAGCTTTTGCATCTTTAGCTAGAAAGATTGCTTTTAGAGAAGGGATAGGTGACTTGCTTGCAGAGGGAACGTATCGCGCGGCTTTAAAGATTGGGGAGATGAAGAAGGTGGATGTGTTGCAGTATGCTGTGCAGTGTAAGGGCATAAGTCTTGGCGCTCATGGAATTCGTAGCGGAAAAGACTATCCCGAGATCATTTCTTATGCGTGCTCGGTTCAAGGTGGAGACCACACGTCTGTCGCCTGTCTACCACTGGACGATTCGAGAAGTGAGTTGATTATGATCTTTCACGATTCAGCAGTGTACTGTTACTTCAACATTTTCGGAATACCACGCGAGCTTAAATTCGAATTTTACAAGGCAGTAACAGGCTTAGAACTAGCACAAGAAGAATGGGTTAACACAAAAGCATTAAGAATATTGCAACTGCAAAGAGCCATGCTTCTATTAGGCGGGCCAGATCTTAAATGGAAACCGAAAATCCATGATGAAAATCCAGCTAGATTCTATGAACCGTTGCCTTCTGGACCTTACAAGGGAAAAACTGTTGATAAAACCATGTTTGAGCAAGATAAGAAGGAGTATTATGAGGCGGTTGGCTGGGACGAAAATGGCATCCCAAAATCTGAGGCTCTCAAAAAACTTGGACTGGAAGATGTGGACAAGGCTTTGGAAAAACTACGTTGAGCTTCGGCTTCTTACATCACTAACCAAACCAACGGCAACTTGAAATGTATGGTGCTCCGGCCTAGATCTTGGTTTAAATCCTTGTTTTTAGCTTCGTCCGGAAATTCAAATGGAAAGCCATGGAAAGCGTGCAAAGGAGTTTACACATTCTTTCTGAATGGTCTAACATTAATTACTGTTGTAATGAAACTGAGGTGGCTTGGATTTGTGGTGTTTTTTTCGTACGTTTGCGCACCACCACAACTGCGGTAGACAGTAAGGGTCTTCTGACGCAGGGAGAAAATTGTCGGATCTACCCTTTTATTATGGGGCGGTGGAAGATTCAACAGCTCACAGTATGACGAGAGGGAAGTTTTGACACTTCATCGACACTGGATAATGTTAGATTGTCGAAAAATATTTTTATAGCCGATTTGCGTGCGTGATTGGAATCCCAAGTTCTCCAAGAAAAGAAGTAAATGCCCACAGAATTTGCGCGCAATTAAGTTCTTAACGACCGCATGGCCTTCACAAAACTACTGAAAAGCGACTTATCTCTCTTACCTTCAGGTTCCACTGTAAGCAATCCCGAATATTCCCATCGATCTCTGATTAAGTCCAGAGCCTCGTAGAAGCCGAAATTCGAGCTGTTGAGAACCCATCTGCATTCTCTTAGACTTCCACGTAGATGTATGTTCACGACCTTGTTTATTATTGATTCAAACAGTGCCCTGACTAGGGTTCAATGGTGCTCCGTCCGGGATCAGCACACGATTTCACTAGTAAAAATATGCTTGAGGTATGCTTGGCGAGAGTTCGAATCTCTCCCGGGCTACCATGAAATCCTAGTTAGGGCGGAAATCAGTAATGTACTCATTAAGGAAATAGGAGACACTTTGAGATTCCAAAACTCGTGAGAAATATATATATTCTATCAAAATGAATAATATCGAGGGATGAATAGTGAGTTTTGCGCTCTTTGGTCCCATTGTATTCATCACCTTGCTTATTCTGATTTTAATTATCATTCTTGTCCTCACTATTATAGGCGTGATGTTTCTAATCGCTGGTATATACGCTTATTCAAAGGGAAAAAGCTTCTCATGGGCTGTGGGAAAAAAGGCTTCAAAGCGAATTGAAATACAACTCAACTATGACAGAACGTTTGAACTTATTTTCAAAACATTAAGCGCTTTAGCATGGAGTATTACAGAAGTAAATAAAAGGGATGGTATTGTCAAAGCTGATGTTTCAATGTCATTGAAATCGTGGGGTGATCGCATTCATATAACTTGTAGTTCTCTTAGCCCAAACTTATCGGTAATAGAGGTTAGTTCCCGATCAAGATGGGCATCTACATTAGTAGACTGGGGAAAAAATAAAGAGAATGTGGAGAGATTTGGAAACATCCTCTCAGCTTTGATTATTTAATTTGTATTTGTATAGTGGTCCTCGATTGAACTCTGGATGGTTGATGTGTCACTTTTGATGTTGGAGATTTGTGTTAGAAGAGAGGATGGTTCTGACTTTATGAAAAGTCAAGTTTGAGAGGATATTCATTAGATTCTGGGCCTCTAACAACTTTTTCGTATGTGAGAGAGCAGAGTGTCGAAGCGTCTAGGCCGCCTTGAAACAAAATCAATATAACGGCGCGGTCCCTTGGACTCCCTGCGTGATTCACCAGCTTTCTAATGTCTAGGGTTGTCAACTCTAACCGTTCGTTGTAGACTCTGGGCCGGCGAATCTTCTCTCTTCACTTGAATTTTATGGTGACGTCATAGGTTGCGTAGAAGCTACGTATCGCACCAACAAAGGAATAGGCTGTTTTCTCCCGCAAACCCTTTTCAACCATTTGGTGAGGCGTCTTCTTTTCGCTTCCCCTGCTGTAAACCGCATAATCATTGAGCAGTCAAGAATGGAAGCCTATCAAGCGTGCTTTCACTATGTCCTTGCGGTCACGAGGGTCCCTCTTGACGTCTTCAATGGCTTCGTCTGTAAGCGCCGTGCTAGTCATACCAGTGTACTGGTAATAGGCCCGGTATGCCGTTTTGTAGGTGGCTTTTGTTCCTGCTCTGGTTGTTGTTGAAAGACATTTTTTAAAGACTCTTCGTTCCAGTTGACAATGTCTTTCTTCACGCTTTATCCCCACTTTAAACTAATTTGCCGATTATAAAATCTACGCCTAAGCAAGCCGATATTTGAACCCAAACCGGGCTATCAGTTGGATATTTTTACCGGTAAATTCGTGCTCCGATTTTGACCATGCTTTCAGAATTGCTCAAATCAGGCTTTTCTAATAAAAATAAGCCGTAAACAAGCCCGAAATTTGTGGTGCTCCGGCCGGGATTCGAACCCGGGTCGGCGGCTTTCTTTCACTGTTTTGTGTCGAGAGGCCGCTATACTTGACCGGACTATACTACCGGAGCCACCGGGTAAAAATTGTGTTTGGTAGTTTAAATTTTTGGTGTATAAAAATAACGATAAATAGAAAAAATAGGGGTGTGTTTTAGTATTCTTCGCTTCCGGGTCCGCCTGGTGGTCCCGCTGGTGCTTTCGGTTTTGTTGATGCTATTACATCATCTATACGTAGTATCATTGATGCTGATTCAGTGGCTGATTTCGCTGCCTGTTCTTTGACCACTAGTGGTTCAATTACACCGTTCTCTCGCATGTTTTCGACTTTGCCTTTTAAGACGTTTATGCCCATGGGTTGGCCGTCTGTTTTTTCATGAGCAGCTCTGAGTTCTGCGATTATGTCTATTGCTTCCAGTCCAGCGTTTTCAGCTAGGGTTTTCGGTACGATTTCAAAGGCGTCGGCAAATGCTTCTATTGCAAGTTGTTCTCTTCCTCCGACTGTTGTGGCGTGTTTTCGCAGTTCTTTGGCTATTTCAACTTCTACTGCTCCGCCGCCTGGAACTATTTTGTTGTTTTCTATTACGTCTGAAACGACTGATAAGGCGTCGTTCATGGCTCTTTCTGCTTCGTCAACCATTCTTTCTAGTCCAGCGCGGATGAGAACGGCGACTGAGCGGGGGTCTTTGCATTTCTCAACGAAAATCATTTTGTCTTCGCCTATTTTGCGTTCTTCAACTATGCCTGCCATGCCCAAGTCTTCAAGTTTCAAGTCATCTAGGTCTGTAACTATTCTGGCTCCTGTTGCCCTTGAAAGTTTTTCCATGTCTGATTGTTTCACTCTTCTTGCTGCAAGTATCTCGTGTTTTGCTAAGAAGTGCTGCGCCATGTCGTCTATGCCTTTCTGGCAGAAGAGAACTCTGGCTCCTACAGCCTTGATTTTTTCAACCATTTCTTTTAGCATTCGGGTTTCCTGATCTAGGAAGGCTTTCATTTGTGTTGGGTCTCGTATTCTTATTTCGGCGCTGGTTTCTGTTTTTTGAATCTCTAATGGGCAGTCTAGTAAGGCTATTTTTGCGTTTTCAATTTTTTTGGGCATACCTGAGTGGACAGCTTCTTTGTCTATTATTAAACCTCTGATGAGTTGGGATTCGAACAGGCTTTTTCCTTCCTTCTTTACGATTTGTATGTTGTCTATGTCTGCTACGTTTCTTTCTCCGCGTTTCTCAACGATTTGCTTTACAGCGTCTATTGCTATCTCCGCGAAGTGTTCTTTTGCTGGACCTACAGCCTTGCTTGACATAGACGTTAACGCAACTTTCCTCAATGTTTCGCGGTCTTCAATGTTTACTAGGGTTGCAATGTTGTTTATGGTTTCTATTGCTTTTTGTACTGCCTTTCTGTAGCCGCTCACTATCACTGTTGGGTGGATGTTCTGGTCTAGAAGTTCTTCAGCCTTTTTTAGCAGTTCACCTGCTAAGATTACGGCTGTTGTTGTTCCGTCACCAACCATGTCGTCTTGTGTTTTTGCAACTTCAACCATCATTTTGCCTGCTGGATGTTCCACTTCCATTTCGTCTAGAATTGCTGCTCCGTCGTTGGTTATTGTTATGTCTCCTAAGCTGTCTATGAGCATTTTGTCCATGCCGCGGGGGCCAAGCGTGCTTTTTAAAACTTCGCCTATTATTCGGGCTGCCATAATGTTGTTTCTTTGAGCTTCCCTTCCTCGGCTTCTTGTTGTACCTTCTTTAAGGATTAAGACTGGTTGTCCACTTTTCGTTGTTGTTAAGTAAGCCATACAACCTTCTCCATTAAACTATAATACTAATTCTCAATAACCAAAAAGGCACTAAGATATAAATTTTGTCTCTCTTGGATGCGGTTTTTCTATGACAAGCAGATGACTCTACTTTTCTTTCTGCAGATTGCCGCAGACAGGACATTCAACGTTTCTCTTAACCTCAACGGTTTCGAACACCATTTCTTCTCCATCTGCAAACACCATTCTTCCAACAAGCGGCTTACCCATCCTCGTAATAAGTTTAACTGTCTCCATAACCTGTAATGAAGCAAACAACGCTGGGGTGGCACCTAACACCGGAATCTTTTCAACTTCTGGAGGGTCTTTCGGAAATATACACCGCAAGCAAGGTCCTTCACCCGGCACTATTGTAGTCATTTGTCCGTGCAGTGCAGAGACGCCGGCGTGAATGAACGGTATGTTGTGCGTTACGCAGTACTCGTTTATTATGAACCTTGTTTTCCAATTGTCTTGTCCATCGAGAACTACGTCAACATTTCCTATCACATTTTGCACGTTTTGTTTGGTGATTTCTGCAACAACCGCCTTCACTTCTACTTCGGAATTTAATGCTTCAAGCTTTTCTTTAGCTACTTCCGCTTTAGCCTTTCCAATGTCTTTTTGCGAACCGAGAATCTGTCGGTTTAAATTGTTCAGCTCGAATTTTTCTTTATCTACGAGAATCACTTTTCCCACGCCAACAGCCGTGAGGTAGATTGATGCTGGGCATCCCAGTCCGCCCATGCCCGCTACAGCGACTTTTGCGGCTTTCAGTTTTTTCTGTCCCTTTATTCCCCAACCAGAAATCAGCATCTGTCTCTCATACCGCTCCAGCTCTGATGATGATAAGCTCATTAAACATCCTTCCGTAAGCTAAGTTTACCTTAGCACACATAATAGTTTTCACTTGAAAGTGTGCTAGTTTTCTACTTCACACTATTTTTCTTTTTGTAGACTATGACTGCTAATAATGTCACCTTCATGAATAACGGCAGAATGATTAGTGATGGAAACTCTGGTATGGCGTGAGTCCCATAGATCTCAATGGTTTTTGTGCTATGATTATAAGTGAAGAAAAGATACGCGTATTTATCATCTGAGGCTACTGTCGGAATCACCTGGTCATCTCCTACATAAACTGTCCATCCATCTTCAACCCATAAGAGGTCTTTAGGAATTGTTACTCTGCTAAAGCCAGTAGTTCCATCATGACCAGTTACATTAAACCTCAAGAAGGCTCCTTTATTAGGATTAAAGTAAAAGTCTGAAACAGATGAATTGCTAATAACATCAACATTGTATGATCCCCCATTCCAAGCACCAGCATCAAAAACATTAATGGGAGCCACAAGTGGAAAATTGTCTTCTGCAATACCAAAGCAAATATCTTGTGGCACATCTCCAATTCCGTCACCACCAGTTTCGTTTTGCTCAGGTCCATTATAAAAGTCAGCGCCGTTATAGTCGCTCCAGTAATTTCCTCCAGAGGGGTAACCATTATCCCAAACGTTGCCTGAATCGCCAACAACTTGGTATGTATTGTTTATGAAGTTGTTGTGATAAACTTGGCCTTCCGCAGAATGAGTTAACTGAATGCCGTACATGTTGCTGAACAATGTATTCCTTGTAACAACGCTTCCTTGCACAGACGAACAACCGCAAGACGCATAAATCCTAATTCCTGATTCCGTGTTGTTAACGATTACATTCCTGTTTAACGAATTGTAATTAGATTTTACAAAAATCCCAAAGGTGTTGTTGGCTATCCTACATTCTGTTACGGTACAAAAATCAGCATCGTCTGTTAAATAGATGCCTTCAGTTCCATTTTGGATGTTGAAACGTGTGACGTTTACGTTTTGATTAAGTATGTTAATAATGGGCTGTGTTCCATTACCGTAAATGAGGGCAGTTTCAAGATTTTCTCCCACTAGATTTACTGTTTTGTTTACAACAACATATTCGCGGTATATTCCTGAAGAAGTAAAAATCGTCTCTCCTTCACTTGCATTGTTTATGGCTCCTTGAATTGAAGGGTATTTGACATATACCGAGTACCCTTTATCCATCCAGGTTGTTATTCCTCCAAGCATATTGTAAACATACAAGAAGCCATTGTTCGAAAGAATCTGACTTGCTGTGCTGCTTCTTCCTCCTGACCTACAATAGACCAAAGTGTCGTCATCTATGTCTAATTCATCTAGTCTAGATTCCAATTCATAGACTGGAATTAGCTTTGCATTTCTAATGTGCCCAGAGTTGTATTCGCTCTGATTTCTGACATCCAAGATCACTAACGAAGGATTGGATTCAATCATAGTCTTTGCTTCGGATACCGTAATGTCAGTGTAACTGTTAGCTAGAGCTATACAAGGTAGAGACAAAAACAAAGTCAGAATTACAGTAAAAAAGAGATAAAAGTGGTTTGAGGTTCGTTTGGTCAAGCTATTGGCAACAACCTATTTTGTGATGTTTTTCTTTGTGTTGAAGGTTTGACCACAGCACTCGTCTTTTTTCTTTGATTTAAACATCTCGCAATCGCTCTCACTATGTATATCTCCTTATCAAGACAACAAGTGAGGGAGAACTATGTGAGGTTCTTCGTGATTATTTCCCACAACAATCTTTGTACTTTTTCCCGCTACCGCATAGACAGGGATCATCCGGTTTCGGTGTTTTCTTCTTCCCTCCACATCCACATGACAATACCATTCGCCTCCTATTCAGAATAGTGGATTTTGCGGATATAAACATATTTGTTTTACAATACAAGACATTTCCATCATGAGGGTTATAATTATAAACACCAAAGCTAATATTTATATTTGTCAATAAAGAATCCTATACCGTGTGAGACCATGTTGAAGATGGATAATGTAGATAAAAGAATCTTATCTTTGCTTGTGGAGAACTCCGAATTATCCCAGAGTGAAATTGCGCGTTTTCTGAAAATCTCCCAACCTGCAGTTGCTGCAAGGTTACGGAAATTGAAGAATAGAGGAATAATAGCATATCAGATTGGAGTGAACCTGAAGAAAACTAAGTTAGGTTTCGTAAAGATTGATATTTCGACGAAAAACAGTGGAAAGATTCTTAAACTTTTTGAAAAATGTCCCTTATTCTTAAACGGGTTCATAACATCTGGGAAACGGAATCTATGCCTATTTTTGGTAAGCGAAGATTTAGCATCTCTTGATGCATGCATGGATTGCCATATAAGATCGAACCCAAACGTCTCTGATGTGGAGTTTAGTGTTGTCTTTTCCTCTGCAAGAGATTTTATTTCGCCGCTGAAGATGATAAGGAAAAAAACTGAGATCTCTCCATGTGGTGGACGATGTGACTCATGTTCCTATTACAAGTCTGACCGATGCCTTGGATGTCCCAGTACTATTTACTATAAAGGCGTTCTGTTTGGTTAAGCATAGAGTCATATGGAGAAGTTCTTCTGAATGGCTTCAAGCGTGGGCTACAATAACCTCTTTGATCTGTCCTTTCATCTTATTTCTTGGAAAGTATTTGCTTGTCCATAAGCCAAACTTGGTGAGAGAGAGCATGAGGGGGACCTCCATCAAGGGACCGATGACGGTAGCTAGGGCGGCTCCAGAGCCTATGCCAAAAATGGTTGTTGCGACTGCTATTGCAACTTCAAAGTGACTGCTGGAGCCAATGAGTGTATTGCATATTGACGATTCATAGCTCCAATTGGCAAGCCATGAAACTCCATAGGTCAACGAAACCATTATTGCATAACCAAGCAGTAAGGGAACGGCAATCAAAGCCACAGTCAAGGGTTGATTGATGATAATTTCTCCTTGCAACGAGAACATAACTATCAATGTAGTTAACAAGGCGACAATCGATATTTTTCCCCAAAGAGGCACATACTTGTCGTCAAACCATTCTTGACCCTTGCGGTTGATGACTACCCAACGAGAAATCGATGCGCTTACGACTGGGATTACTATGAAGAAGAGGACGCTGAGAGCAATTAAATCCCACGGCACTGGAATCGCGCTCACACCCAGATAGAAAGCTGCTAATGGAGCATACAGAAATACCATCAAAAGGGCATTGACCGCTGTGTTAACGAGTCCTTGCCCCAAGTCTCCACGAGCAAGCATAATCCACCACATGACCATTGCCGTGCATGGTGAAATTCCAAGTAGAATTATTCCTGCAATGAATTCGGGGTTTCCTGGTAGAAGAGTGTTTGCCAAGAATGTTGCTAGGGGCGGGTTGATGACCCAATTCGCGATTATGGTAAGAAGTAATGGTTTCGGATTCTTCGTGGCTTTAACGACGTCTCCAAACCTTATTTGAACAACTGTGGGATACATCATGAAGAAAAGGCAAACGCCTATTGGGATGGATAGCTGACCGAACTTCATCGAGTCTAGATATTGCCCGAAAACCGGAAGAAAACGCCCTAACAACAGTCCCAAAATTATACAAATTGCAATCCATAAAGTAAGATACTTCTCGAAAATTCCGAGAGGATCCTTCTTTCTTTTAGAACTGGACATTCACTCTACGCTTCTTGAGCAGTGTATATATCGATATATTTAAATATAATGTTTTATTCTCCAAAATACACGTTTACATTTATCGATACAAACTATGGTGAAAAGAGATATGTCCAAAACTCGCGTGGATAAAAGATTGGCGAGATTAGTTAAGTCATCTATCTGTCCCGCTGAAGATGCGTCTGATTATGCTGAGGAGCTAAGAGAACTCGCTGATAAAATGGCGAATAAGGCTTTGGCTAAAAAGGAAAGCAGATTCTTTAAATCATTAGCAGACGAAAGCAGAATTAGAGTGTTAAAGCTCTTAATGTTACGTGAGATGTGCGTTTGTGAAATAATGGTTGCTCTGAACCTAACACAGCCGACAGCCTCTCACCATCTGGGAATACTCGAAAGAGAAGGCGTTATCAAGCGAAAGAAAGAAGGAAAATGGGTTTACTATGCTATTGCCGATTCGGAAATCCTTGAAGGAATGAACAAGCTGGGACTGCTGAATTAGGACAACATTTAACAACTTCTAATGCTTCCTAATCTCATCTGTCTTTGTTGTTGGTTCTTTATAATCAGTTGATTAACAGTTTTGATTTCTCATTCGGAAGCTTTTCAGTTACATTCGATTTAGTCTTTGTCTATGTTGTATCACTGCTTCTTTTCTTTTGTAAGCCAGTCCGCCAATGTAATTCTATTCGTGTTATAATATTTCTCGGCTGAAACGATTCCCCTTTTGGCTAACCTGAGAAGTATTCGATGCGTCTTCACTCGTGACAAACCAGTCTTCCAGCGAATATCCTTCTGTAACATAGTTCCACCCTCAGCAACCAAAGTGGCTATCACCTTTCTCTCATCCTCATTCAAAACTCGCAAAACTGCATCAAGGGCAGACTCACCCTTCTCAACCGTTGGCACAGAAGCTGGCTTTCCCTTAAGCTTATCTTCGCTGAGGTCTGGAAAAACGAGAGCATATCCAAACACGCTCACAGCAATAATAAGTGGAACAACAAACAAAACAAGCCAGGAAGACTGTGGGACCTCTGCGTCCATTCTATGACCTCTTCCTCCGAAACCACCTTGAAATACAAAAAAGAACAAGCCAAGAACACTAACAATAAGCGAAATGACCAGAATGAAAATCAAAGTTCTGGAACGCATGTTTCACTCACAAAAATCTAAAGGTGATACACCCTTTATAAGCTGTTTCAATTTTTGAAACGTTTTGTTACACCTAACATCTAAACCACACGGTAACCATGGTATTCTTGCAAGCAAAAGTATGGAGGTGACAAAATAATGAATGGAAAAATGATTGTAGGGATAGGATTAATTGTAGGCATCGTTGCCATCGCTTTCCTATCTGCACCCATACAAGCCTATGTCAACGGAACTCGCAATAGCGATTTACTTCAAACGCAAGGCCAAGACAGATTGAGAACAAGAGATCGCGACTGCAACTGCACTTGCGATGGCACACAGGAACAACACCGCACCAGACAAAGAAACGGTGAATGTGCCACTAACAGAATCTGTAACTGCACAATGAGCTTGGAGCAATACAGACACCAATACAAAAACCAAAATGAAGAAAGAACATGCAACCTAGGTAACTGATAAGTTTCTACAAAACAGTTTCAACCCCTTTTTTATACGCAGCCAGAGAAGTTTTCCTGCAGCGCATTTATCTAATGAAAACTTGCAACGGAAAAAAGGGGAGTAAGAAACTCCGTTTTCTTTTTAGCCACTTCCCTCTGTTGCGCAAGAAGGCAGATGTAATTTGCACTGACGTGGCATCTAATTTTTTTCGCTCTGTTTTGGACAATTAGGTTACAGGTTGGTTGATGACTCTGGCTCTTCTGTTGAGGACTACGAGGAATCCGGTCATTGATGCAAAGAGTATGGTGGTGGCTGCAAAGAGGTATACGATGGTTGTGGTGGTGTTGTTGATTATTTGTTGTTCTTCTAGTTGTTGTTTGTAGGGTGATTCTATGTAGAGTGTCGGTTGGTAAGTTGGATGATCTGATGTGAACCATGTTTCAGAGTGATTGTTCCATAATTGGGTTTTGGCTTTTACATGAACGCTAGTGTAACCCGAAGCAATGTTGGTTGGTAGGCTGAACGGGATGTACCATGTGTTTGATTGTCCTTGTTGAATTTCGACAGGCAAGGTCACATTGGTATAGAATGTTTGTAAGTAGATGTTTCCGTCAGTGTAGTAATAGTCTATGGTCGCGGTCAGTTCAGTGACTTTTATTTTGCTGTCTTCATCGTTGTACATGGTGACTGTGATGTAACCTGTTTGACCTTGATGGTATGTGTCTTTATCGAATGTACATGAGGTGATTGTTGTAGCGTATGCAACAAAAGGAATGATCATTAGAAAGAGCGACAACAACATTGTCAGAAGTCTTTTTTGTGCATTTCTATCTCCATCCTTATACTGACTTTTGCTGTTGTCATTCTGTTGTGAGCATAAAAAAAGTTATGAATCAATAGTTCGGATTGAGGATGCATATAAGAAAAACCGCTTAGTCATGAAAGAGCGCACGAATGTTTAGCTTCGTACTTTAGATTAAGAGTTGGATGCAGTCTGCTATACCGTGAGAGATTAGGGCTCCTAGAACGGCGAGTAGGGCGTATTTTAATCCTGTTTTGTAGGGGTTTTCACGGCTTATTTTGCCTACGTAGCTTCCTAGGATGAATGCCATTGTGGTTCCGATTATAAACGTGAGTATTGCGGCGTCGCTCATGCAGAAACATGTGAATGGGGACAGCAAAACTAGTGTAGCGACGATTGTTGAGGCGAATGAGAAAAGGCTGTTTGTAAATATCTCCCTTTTCGAATGTATTCTTGTCGTTGAACCATGTTCTGTTGTTTGAATTTGCAATGCCCTTTCTGCTGATTGGGACATGAAGAACCCGATGGAATTTCCAAATGCGTTAGCAAAGCCTCCAATTACTCCAGTAATTATCACCAGCCGAGTATCAGAAGTAGCCTCAGCAACCCCAATAATCAAACCTAAACACATGATCAAGCCATCTGCAAGTCCGAAGGCAATTCCTTCCAAACGATAGCTTTCCTCTGATGGATTTTCAGTCATCTTGCAACACTTTGTTTTCACGTCCCCTTAATGACCGAAATGATATATGCATTTTGCTGAAATTAAGTTGACATACCTTAAACGTATGTAAATATTGGGCAGGCTAAAGTGTGCTCTTTGAATTCAGTTTTCATCAGTTAAACTCATGAAAATTTCTATCGCACAACTAACAAAGTAACGACATCTTTGTTCATGTACATTTCCTTTTCTAAATTTTCGTATTCCCTCTAATAGTGGAAAGATCACATCCACACAACTCTTTACAAACAATACTTCCAAATTTTTCTTGAAACTGCTTGTAGAATTCTACTACTCGATTACACGTTTTAGCTTGCAGTTCTTCTGGGCTATTCCTACCACACTTCAAACCAAAGCCCATGACAGCACCGCTCACTGCTCCACAAACGTATCCGCGTCTTGAGATACCGCCACCAAAACCAGTGGCGATTTTTGGTATAAGATCACTTTCTATCTCTAAAGCATCTTTAGCTATTGCCAAAAGTACACTCTCAGCGCAATTGTAACCAATCCTAAAATATGAAAAGGCTCCATCAATTATTCTATTTGCGTGTTTCATGAGAAGAAACTAGTTGGGTTGAGATTTAAACGTAGTGGATTTCAAGCATGCCACTTATTAGACAGTATTCCAAACTACAGTGTTGTGAACACAATGAACCAAACGATTAGAGAACAAGTCGCAAAAGCCCTTGAAGAAATTAGGCCACGGTTACAGGCTGACGGCGGAGACGTGGAACTCTTGGGAGTGGACAATGGTATTGTTAAGGTGAGGTTAAAGGGAGCATGTGCCGGATGCCCAATGGCAACAATAACTATCAAAATGGGAGTGGAGCAGCACCTCAAGAAAAAGATACCGGAAATAGTTAGAGTAGAGGCGCTCCAGTATTAGATTAGTGACGAGTCAAAAGAAAGCAAAAACAGTCGTGGGTTTAAGCCTATTAGACTGCGTGACCCTGCAAGTCATCCACCATTGCGAACGGTGAATCTTGCAATTCATCATTATTAATGCCTCTTATCAGAATTATTGGTGAAATGAAAAGCAGCTCAACCAGTCTTGTGCGTTTACACCTTCACGTTTATTGACATTGATCCAAGCTTGCTTTTTCACAATTTTTATAACAGTTGAAACTAAGCTTGTACATGAAGCTAAGGCATCGTGTGGATTATCATAATGGAAGTCAAGGTAAGGTATTTAGGTCGTGGAATAGCCGAATATTTCGGGTCATCTGGAAAAGTGGAAACCATTCATGTTTCTGGTGAGGCCAAGTATGAAGATGTTTTGAGCATTTTTAGGGAGAAGTTGAGGCGTCATGGAGAGGTGGATGAAAGACTGTTGGACACGTTCCTTTTTATTTGCGGTGGTAGGGTGCTTCTGAGTATAAAGGATGAGTCCTTATATTCGGGCTGTGAAGTTTTGGTTGGGTATGCTGATACTGGAGGCTGAATTGTTGGAGAGGTTTGGCTGTTGAATGTTTCTGTGCGTTTCTTTGGTTCGTTGCGGGCGTTGCTTGGAAAAAAAGTGGAATGCGTAGAATTTGAAGATAGAGAGGAAGCCACTGTTGAAAAAGTGTTAAGGCGTTTATCTAAGATTTATGGACAAGATTTCGTAGAATATGTTTTTGATGGGAAAACCGGCGAAACTCAAAGCTATTTGCTGTTGCTTGTGAACGGTAGAAGCATAACTGTACTAGGTGGATTGGAAACGAGGCTGATAGACGGTGATGTTTTAGCTATATTGCCGCCTGTTGGCGGTGGCTAACTTTATTCTATTATATGTTGAATTTGTGGTTTTTGTGTCTGTTGTTAGAGGAGGGGCTATTTATTTCTGGCTTTGTACATTTGAAGGAAGCTTTCTGAGTATGGAACGAAGTGTTCTTCGTAGAGTTTACACGGAAATTCTGGACAGTCCCTCATGCAGTAGCCTATTCCCTTTTTAACTACACATTGAAGAATTGAACAAACATGCCCTAGATTCTTCACCTGCTCTTCCATCTTCTCTTAACAACATCCTCATCCTTTTTCAGTCTTGAACCGCATGGAAGACAAATTCCCTTTAAATGAAGTCCGCAGACGCTACAACATACACCACAAGACGCGACATATACCCGCTCTTCATTCATGACAGCTCCCGTACAAGAGTTATATTCATAGATCTTGTTAAGTTTTTATGGAGTTCGTTCATGGGGAAATGTTTGGTTTGCGGCGAAAAAACCCCGACCATTTCAGCTAGTCTAGGTGTTTGTTCAAAGTGCATAAGGGAGAAGCCTGAGCAAGCTTTGGAGATCACTGGTCGTGTACATGCAAAGAGCCGTGCTCGTTTTGGTTTGCCTTCAGTTCCGCCTAGAGATGCTGGTGGTTTGTCTTGCGGGGTCTGTGCTAACAATTGCGTGATTGGTATTGGCAAGAGTGGTTTTTGTGGGCTTGTTTGGAATGTTGATGGACGTTTGGTTCGTTTCGGCGGTACCGCTGAGAAAGGCGTTTTAGAATGGTATTATGATAGTTTGCCTACTAACTGCGTTGGTTGGTGGTTTTGTCCTGGATGCACTGGAAAGGGCTATCCAAAATATGCCTATAAACCAGAAGCAGAATATGGCTATGCTAATCTAGCGGTTTTTTATGGAGCTTGCAGTTACGATTGCCTTTACTGTCAGAATTGGCATTACCGCAACTCAGCTGTTAAACATAAGCCTTGCATGAGTGCTGAGGCTTTAGCAGAAAAAGTCGATAAACATGTTTCTTGCATATGTTATTTCGGGGGAGACCCTTCACCACAAATGCCGCACAGTCTTGAGGTAAGCCGCATAGCACTAGAGAAAGCCAAAGCTGAAAAGCGTATCCTTCGAGTTTGCTGGGAAACCAACGGTTACATAAGTCCGAAACTGGCTGTGAAGGCTGCAGAATATGCTTTGGAAAGTGGTGGCAACATAAAATCCGACTTGAAGACTTGGAGTGAAGAATTGAACATTGCATTGTGTGGAGTTTCAAACAAGCCTACGCTGGAGAACTTCAAGATGCTAGGAGAAAAAGTCTATAAACAGCGACCGGAACTGCCAGTGCTTTCCGCCAGCACATTGCTTATTCCAGGCTATATAAATGCGGAAGAAGTTGAGAACATTGCCAAATTCATAAGTGAAATAGACCCTAATATTCCGTACACGCTACTAGCCTTTTATCCATGCTATGTCATGAACGACTTGCCAACAACAAGCAAAAAACAAGCCATGGAGTGCCAAAGAGTAGCAGAAAAACACTTAAAAAACACAAGAATAGGGAACTTTCATCTACTCGCGTGACAAATAACGTCAATGCTGTCTTGAGGACTTGATTATCCAAGCAAATAGACGACTGAATCTTGCTATATGTTAAATGGTTACTTTCTCCGGAAATGGAGCCTAGGTTTTCCAGTCTAGGAGTCTTTTTTGTCCTTCAATCTTTTTGATGTCAGTTACGTCTTGCGTCACTTCTACAGTTCCTAAATATTTCCCATTCTTGTCTCTTACTGCAAAATATCTGATGAGAATCAGACGATCATTCAAATCAATCCAAAATTCAGCCACATCTTTCTCGCCTGTTTTGAAAGCTTCAAGAATCTTATTCACTACGTGAACGCTTTTCTGCGGATGACATAGTTGCACTTTTCTTCCAATGACAGCCTTTGTCCGAACAAAAATTCTTCCCTCAGCCCTGTTAAAGTATTTTACACGGTCTTCTTTGTCGATAAATGATATGTCAACTGGAAGCGAATCTAAGACAGCCTCAGCTTCCTCTTTCGAAAGAGAACCAGTCTCAAACTGCAATATTCTCTTATTATCCTCAGCCAATTCCATCACTCAATCTTTGTGTTGATATTACAATTGTAATAACTTTTATTTATGCGTTTCTACAAACTATAACTGAAGTGTATCGTAATGTTGGTTCCTTGCGAAGTTGCAGTAAAATGCGTATTACCCGCAGTTCGAGCCATGATAGCTGAAGAACTCATGACAAAACATAAACTAAAACAAGTGGAAACAGCCAAGCTTCTCGGAGTCAGTCAACCCGCCATAAGTCTCTACTTCAGAAAGAAGCGTGGAAAAGCAATTGACTTACAGAATGAAAGAGATGTTACAAATCTGGTAGAGAACTTGGCAGCATCGTTAGCCAAAGGAAACCTGCCGCCTAAAGACTTCATCTCTATGTTTTGCGAAATCTGTAGCACAATTAGAGAAAAGGGCTTAATGTGTAAATTGCATAAAGCATTTGATCCAACAATAGACATTGAAAAATGTGGAATCTGCCGATTAATAACGGTTGGAAGGTCTGGTGAATGAAAGAGCAAGAAGTTATCCTTCAAGTCCTTGGGATGCACTGTCCCGCGTGCGTACAACGAATTGAAAATAACTTGTCAAAACTTGACGGAATCATAGAAGCCAAAGTGAATTTGGCGTCCAAAGAAGCCATTGTAAGATTCAATTCGGACAAGACAAACATTGAGAAAATAAAGGCGACTATTAAGAGGACTGGATACGAAGCTGTGGAACAAGCAGAAGGCATGTCTGCTGAGAAGGGTAGAAAAGCAATGAGGAAAAAGTTGATGCTTTTCTTTTTCGGGCTTGCCCTAACAATTCCAATCGTTGTCATTACATACTTTCTGGATTTTCCTGAAAAAAATCTTCTGTTGTTGGTTCTGACAACTCCTGTCCAGTTTATCGTAGGTTGGCACTTCTACAAAGGCGCATACAATTCACTCAGAAACAGGTTTGCGGACATGAATGTGCTCGTTGCCTTAAGCGCTTCAGCCGCTTATTTCTATTCATTATCTTCAACAGTCTTTAATAACCCGATGGTTTTCTACGAAGCCTCAGCGATTGTGATCACTACCATAACTCTTGGCATGCTATTAGAGGAGATGGCTGTCGAAAAAACAGGAGAGACAATTAAGAAACTCATGGAACTTCAACCGAAAACCGCCATTGTGGTGCGGGATGAAGAGGAAATAGAGGTTCCAGTTGAGAAAGTTCAGGTCGGCGACGTTGTGATTGTTAGACCTGGAGAAAAAATTCCTGTTGATGGTGTTGTGATCAACGGGCATTCGTTCATAGATGAATCAATGATAACTGGCGAATCTGTTCCAGTTGAGAAGAACGTTGGAGACACCGTTTTTAGCGCAACAGTTAACGAAGCCGGCACTTTGAAGTTTAGGGCAGTGAAAGTTGGAAAGGAAACAACTCTGGCTCAGATTGTGAGGTTGACCCGTGAAGTGCAGGCAAGTAAGGCGCCGATCCAAAGGCTTGCAGACAAAGTTGTCAACTTCTTCGTTCCTATAGTTATAGTAATTGCTGTTGGGGCATTTGCAGTTTGGTTTTCCTTCTTTCAGAACGAAATACTAGCCTTGACTACTCTCGTTTCTGTTTTAGTAATAGCTTGTCCATGTGCTTTAGGCATAGCAACACCAGCTGCAATCATGATCGGCGTTGGCAAGGGAGCAGAAAACGGTGTTCTAATTAAGAACAGTGCAGTGCTGGAGGTTGTTAAAGAAATTGACACTGTTGTTTTCGACAAGACTGGCACATTGACTAGAGGCGAGTTGGAAGTCACAGACATAGTCGCTGAAGACAAGCAACATGTTTTGAAAATCGCTGCTGTTGCAGAGAAAAGATCTGAGCATCCAGCTGGCGAAGCAATTGTCAAAAAAGCTGAAAGTGAAGGAATTGAAGTCCCTGAACCAGATACTTTTGAAGCCTTGCCTGGACTTGGTGTGGCAGTGGAATTCGAACGAAAGAAGATTTTGCTTGGAAACCGTGCATTAATGAGAAAGCATAAGGTAGCAGTAGAGAAGTTAGAGGACCACATTGAAAGGCTGGAAAAAGAAGGCAAAACCGTACTAATCGTGGCCACTGACGGAAAAGCAGTTGGACTGTTGGCTGTTTCTGACACCATTAAAGAACACGCTAAAGTCGCTGTGGAAACACTTCAGAAGATGGGACTAAAAGTCATCATGCTTACGGGTGACACAAGAAGGACAGCTGAAGCCATCGCAAAGCAGCTGGGCATCAATGAAGTCTTAGCCGAGGTTCTTCCAGCTGAAAAAGTTGAGCAAATAATGAAGCTGCAAAATGAAGGAAGATTCGTTGCCATGGTAGGGGATGGAATAAATGACGCACCAGCAATCACCCAAGCAAATGTGGGAATTGCCATTGGCGGTGGAACAGACATCGCTATGGAAGCTGGAGACATAGTTTTAGTCAAAGATGATCCGCGAGACGTAGCAGTAAGCATTAAGCTAAGCAAGAAAACGTTGCGGAAAATAAAGCAAAACCTGTTTTGGGCGTTCTTCTATAACATGTTGACAATTCCTTTAGCCGCAGGCATTCTGTATCCATCTTTCAGCATTTTGGTTAGACCTGAAATCGCTGCGGCAACGATGATACTCAGTGACATAACAGTTGTTGGGAACTCAATGCTGCTAAAAAGATGGAAACCATAAATTTCGTGTTAGACTCAGCTTTTTAGCTTTTCCAGAATTATTGCTGGGCAGATTTTTTTGACACCCTCAATTTTTCCGATTTTTTCGGAAATCAGCTTTGTGAGTTCTCTTCCGTCCTTCGTCCATATCTCTGTCATTATCATGTGGTCGCCTGTTGATGTTGCGACTGAGCGAACTTCTCTTATTTCACAGAGCCTTTGAGCTGCCTCCAAAAGCTCCGTTGGATCTACGTCAAATCCAACTATCGCGATAGTACGAATTCCTATTTTAGATGGGTCGATTTCGACTGTGAACTTCTTTATTACTTCCTTCTTTTGGAGCGATTGAACCCTTTTTCTAATTGTTGATTCGCTTAACCTTAGCTTTCCCGCCATTTCTGTGAATGGAATTCTCCCTTCTTCTTGAAGCATTTTCAGAATCTTCAAGTCTAATGCGTCAACTTCAACCATGGTTATCATTTTCCTATTTTCGCACTTGTTTATCCTCTTGTCGTCGAATTTCTGACGAAAAATATATAAGAAGCTCCGACATAAAAGTTTTTTGCTCCTAAGATATGAATGAAAGGTGTGGAAAAGTGAATCGTAAAGCGTTACATAAAATAAGTTATGGCTTGTACGTTGTAACTTCCAGAAAAAGTGACGATTTTAACGGGCAGATTGCTAACACAGTGTTCCAAGTAACATCTGAACCAGCAACAATAGCGATAAGTATCAACAAGCAGAATCTTACGCATAAGTTTATCCGAGAAAGCAATGTATTTACCGTTTCCGTTCTTTCAAAGAATGCACCGTTAAAGTTTATAGGTCATTTCGGTTTTAAATCTGGAACGAACACAGACAAGTTTGAAGGGATAAATTATAAAGTTGGCAAGACTGGCGCACGGATAGTTTTGGATTATACAGTTGCGTGTTTAGAGGCTGAAGTGATTAAAGAAGTTGATGCAGGTACACACACCATTTTTATCGGTAGAGTGGTTGATGCCGAAATTCTCACCAACGAGGAACCTATGACCTATGCTTATTATCATTTAATAAAGAGAGGTGTGACTCCTAAGGCGGCTCCAACTTATATAAAAGGAGAAAAAATAAGGAAGGTGATCAAATGACCAAATACAGATGTGTTGTTTGCGGGTATATATACGACCCGGAAAAGGGGGATCCAGAGTCTGGAATAGAACCGGGAACTTCGTTTGAAGAACTGCCGGATGACTGGGTCTGCCCGATTTGCGGAGTGACAAAAGATCAGTTTGAAAAGGTAGAATAAAATGAAACCCAGAAAATTAAAAGCAGATGTTTACAGTGTTGGCGCGGTTGATTGGGATAGACGACTTTTCGATGAACTCATTCCCCTTCCCGACGGAACAAGCTACAATGCTTATCTGGTCAAAGGTAGCGAAAAAACGGCTCTGATAGACACTGTTGATCCAACTATGGCAAATGAATTGATAAACAACCTACATCAGCTAGATGTCAAAAACATCGATTATATTATTGCAAATCATGCAGAACAAGACCATTCAGGAACATTGCCCCAAATATTGAAGTCATATCCAAATGCGACGGTTGTTGCAACTCCTAAATGTAAAAATCTGCTCATGGACTTGCTTCTAATTCCTGAAAACAAGATTATGACAGTAGAAGATAGAGAAACGGTGTCATTGGGAAACAAAACTTTAGAGTTTGTCTATGCTCCATGGGTTCATTGGCCAGAGACCATGCTTACATACTTAAGAGAAGATAAAATACTCTTCACCTGCGATTTGTTCGGTTCTCATTTTGCAGCATCTGATCTCTATGTAACCGACGAAGCGACAGTTTACGAAGCAGCTAAACGGTATTATGCTGAAATCATGATGCCTTTTAAACCAGTCATCCAGAAGAATTTAGAAAAAATAAAAGATTTACAAATAGATATGATAGCTCCAAGCCACGGTCCCATCTACGACAAACCAGAGTTCATACTCGAAGCATACAGAGACTGGGTTTACTCTCCGCCCAAAAACATCGTTGTATTGCCCTACATCTCAATGCACGGCAGCACCAAGAAGATGGTAGAATATTTTGTTGATGCTCTGGTTGAAAGAGGCATAACCGTTAAACAATTCAATCTAGCTAAAACGGACATTGGAAAATTGGCGATGTCACTAGTGGACGCCGCAACAATCGTAGTAGGCTCGCCCACGGTCTTGGTTGGACCGCATCCAAATGTTGTTTATGCGGTTTGTCTCGTAAATGCCTTGAGACCGAAACTGAAGTTTGCATCAATAATCGGGTCTTATGGCTGGGGCAGCAGGATGGTGGAACAAATCGCTGGGATGCTGTCTAACCTAAAGGTTGAGTTGCTTGAACCTGTTATCATAAAGGGATTTCCAAAGGAAGAAGATCTCAGGGCATTGGAAAGGCTGGCTGATGAAATTTCAAATAAGCATGAAGAACACGATATAAGGGATTGAAAGGAGGTGATAGTGTGCTAAGTGAGAAGATGGTGGAGGCTCTGAATAAACAGGTCAACAGAGAGATTTATTCAGCATACCTGTATTTGTCTATGTCTGCTTACAGCACCTCTAAAGAACTTAAAGGGTTTGCTAATTGGTTTATGGTTCAGTATCAGGAAGAGATGGTGCATGCCATGAAAATCTACGATTACATCAACGATCAGGGTGGGCACGTGAAGCTTTTGGCTGTTGAACAGCCGCCGACAGAATTTGGTTCGCCTTTGGAGATGTTTGAGAAGACTCTGGAGCACGAGAAGTTCGTTACAAAGTGTATCAACGATCTGGTTAACCTTGCCATTAAAGAGAATGACCATGCTACAAACATCTTTCTTCAATGGTTTGTCACCGAACAGATCGAAGAAGAAGCCAACGACAATAATATCATCGCAAAACTGAAGCTTGTTGGGAAAGAAGGTAATGGCTTGTTCATGATCGACAAAGAACTTGTAATGCGCGTATTTACGCCCCCAGTAGCATCCACCGAGACACAGGCGTAAGATAGTTTATATGGAGGTTTCGTATGGGGAAAATCCTTGTTCTCTATTATAGTCGAACTGGCAACACCCAGAAGATGGCTGAAGCGGTTACAGAGGGAGCTAGAGGTGTTCATGGAGTTGTTGTGCAACTAAAGTTTTACGCGACGCCTGAAGAGCTGGCCAACTTTGATGCTGTCGTAATCGGAGTCCCAACGTATCATCATGACATGACTATTGACATTAAGAGGCTTTTCGAGGAGGCTGCAGTTAAAAACATCAGCTTGAAGAATAAGATTGGAGCCGTGTTTGGATCTTATGGATGGAGTGGCGAAGCACCTCGGCTGGTTCTTGAGATTATGAAACACAAGTTTGGGATGGACATAATCGAATCTCCACTTCTAATCAAATATGCACCTGATCAAACTGGACTTGAAAAATGCAGACAACTTGGAAAGTCAATTGCCGAAAGACTTATGGCTTGAATCTAGAGATGTGTTTGCGAAAAGGAGGAGCATGCTTTGGGTTCGAAGGATGAGTTGATGGAGTTTCTGAAGGGTCAGATTAAAGTCGAAAACCAGATTGTTGAGTCGCTGAATAGTTCCTTAAGCGAGATTGGCAATCCAGCTGTGAGGGGTGTTCTAAAGGGAATATCTTTGGATTCTGTGAAACATGCGGAAATGTATGCCTCAGCTGTTGACTTGTTGACCCGTGTCCAGCCTGCCCTCTCACAGAAACATCTTGACAAACAAAGAGAGCTCGTGGAAAAGCATATACGCTTAGAAGCAGAATTAATTGAAAAAATCAGCAAGGCAATGCCCAGCCTTGAAAACAAGAAGGTTAAGCTTCTCTTAGGCGCAATATTGATGGATGAGAAAAGACATCACCAACTTCTAAAGGAAGTATTAGACATTCTTATTCGAGGAGAAACTATAACAGATGAAGATTGGTGGGACGTTCTTTGGAAAAACGTTCCATTCCACGGAGCCCCAGGTGGATAATCTATCTGCTAGAGCATGCACCTAAAACTGTTTGAAAATATTTATAAGCAAAAAACAAAGAACTACATGGGTGGATAAGAATGATAATTGTAGATAGGCCTGCACCTGATTTCGAAGGAACAGCGTATTTTAACGGCAAAGTAGTAAAGGTCAAGCTTTCGGATTACAAAGGGAAATGGGTTTTAGTATGCTTCTACCCCGGAGACTTTACTTACGTGTGTGCAACGGAAGTTGCTGGCATGATAAGGAACTATGAAAAACTGCTACAGTTTGGCGGCGTGGGCATCGCTATAAGTGCAGATTCTGTTCACTCTCATAAAGTTTGGGCAGAGACAAGCCCGGCAATAACATCTGCTTTAAAGGCTATAGGCAAGCAGTTTCCACCATTCCCGATGGTGGCTGACCCGACTTTCGAGATAGGTAGAAAATACGGAGTAGTTGACGAAGAAGGAGTCGAAACGAGAGGAAGATTCATCGTTGATCCAGACAGAATAGTAAGGGGCTATGAAGTGTTAAACGCCACGGTTGGGCGAAACCTTGCAGAAACCTTCAGACAGCTCCAAGCATTCAAATTTGTGAGAGATACTGGAAAAGTCACGCCAGCAGGATGGAAACCAGGCGAAGCAGGAATCGAACCGACAATAGAAAATGCTGGAAGAATATAACTCTCAACCAAGAGAGTAGCTAAGCCAGAATCACTTTCGTAAGCGCGAAGTGAAGAAGTCGATTTGGAATTTGGTTAAAATCGATAAAGAAAATAATCTTGATTGATTTATGATGGTATACATAGAGAGGTGGTAGGTATGAGTATGCAAGAAATTGCAAAAGAGGTAAGCGATTGGATTCAAAGGATGGGAAAAGAGTACACCAGAGTCTACGGACCTTTTGCAGTCTGGATGAGAAGAGTTGAAGAAAAAGGTGCACTTGACACAAAGACTAAGGAATTGGTCTCCGTTGCTTTGGCAGTTGCTACGCAGTGTAAGTGGTGTATAGCAGTTCACACAAACGCCGCGCTTGACGCTGGAGCTACAAAGGACCAAGTTATGGAAGCTTGTTTTGTGGCTTGCGTGTTCCGTGGGGCTCCATCATGTATGTACAGCCAATTAGTGATGAAAGCAATAGAAGAGTATCAAAAAAGTAGCATCTGCGACAAGAAGAATGAAGAAGAAAACCGTTTAACCGCAAAATAGAAAAATAGTAGATAGTTATACATATTGATGCAAAGGATGTGGTTTAAGAAAGTGTTATCTGAAATACCTATAAAATTAGAGAAAGTTGAAAATAAACATCTTGATCGTGAAATATTAAGGTTGGCGATGATAGCTGAACTAGATGCAATAAGTCTCTATGAACAACTAGCAGCAGCGACGGACAACAAAAACATCAAAAAGGTTCTACTCGATGTGGCTAAAGAAGAGAAAACGCATGCAGGAGAGTTTCAAACTTTATTGCTGAAAGAAGATAGGGAACAAGCTGAAGAGTTGGAAAAGGGCAAAGAAGAAGTTGAGGAGATGATCTGATGACCGAACTTAAACAAATTTACAGATGTAATATTTGCGGTAACATTGTTGAGGTCTTGCATGCTGGAGTAGGACAGCTCGTCTGTTGCGGTCAGCCAATGGAACTACTCAAAGAAAAAGCCGCAGATGTAGGCTTAGAAAAACATGTTCCAGTAATAGAAAAAGTCGGAAACAAAGTGAAAGTCAAGGTTGGCAGCATCCCGCACCCCATGGAACCAAAACACTATATCGAATGGATAGAAATAATTACCCACGATGGAACCTGCAGAAAATTCTTAGAACCAGGAGAAAAACCAGAAGCAGAGTTTGAAACCACAGCAGAGGAAATAGAGGCCAGAGAATACTGCAACATCCACGGATTATGGAAAACAAAGTAAAATCAGACATGCAAAGTAAAATCTTTAACATCACCTTTTTTTCGCCTGAGAAAACGCTTTTTAAAAAAAGAAAAAGGTTAAAGTTTTAAAGCGCTGTCCATCCACCGTCAACGAATATTGTCTGTCCAGTCAAGTAATCAGAGGCTGGAGATGCTAGGTATATAAGCGCTGCTTTCAGGTCTAATGGTTCTCCTGTTCTTCCTAACGCAGTTCTGGAAAGGATGTATTTCAACGTTTTTTCATCTTGGAAAAGTGGTGTTGTCATTTCGCTTGGGAAAAATCCAGGCGCAATAGCATTCACGTTTATTTTGTAACGTGCCCATTCTATCGCTAAGGCTCTTGTCAGGTTTATGACTGCTCCTTTAGAGGCATAATAAGGCGCGGTTGGAAATATGTCTCCTACGGCTCCATAAATGGAAGCAATGTTTACTATTTTTCCATATTTCCTCTTAATCATTTCTCGTGCAGCAGTTCTGGCGCATAAAAAGACCCCGGTCAAGTTAACGTCTATCACTTTTTTCCATTCTTTGAGGCTCATGTCAACGGATGGACTTAAACTTGCAATTCCAGCGTTGTTGACCAGAATTTCCAGTGATCCAAAATTTTCTATAGCAGTCTTCACCATACTGATTACTTGTTCCTCTTGACTTACGTCTGTTTTGACAGGAATCACTCTCACATTGTATTTGTTGGATAATTCTTCAGCTACTTTGACAAGTTTTTCGTATCTTCTTGCGGCAATTACAACGTTTATTCCAATTTCAGCTAGTGATTCAGCAAACGTTACACCTAAACCGCTAGAAGCGCCAGTTACGATTGCCGTTTGACCTTTAACATCAAAACACAAATCCATTAAAGTTTTACTTTCTCTCTTTTGCACCATAACAGTTTCAGTCAAATCAAACCACCAATCCACATATCGTTAATCGAAATTTAAAACTTGCGTAAAATGCAGTTTCAGGCACAGAAATGTGAAAAGCTGCTTGATGAGAGAATCCTTGAAATGTTTAAATAAAGTCGAGTTTAAAACAATTTGGGGATTGGGTTGTCGATGGACAAACAAGAGTTTAAGACGATGATTGAAGAACGGGTTGAAAATGAAAGGGAAGCTGTGAGGCTTTTGCATGATTCAATAGGAAAGACAAATAACACGGTTATTAGGCTTCTGCTTTATCAACTTGCTTTAGACTCGACGAAACATGAGCATATGTTACGAGCTATCTTAAAGTTGCTCGAAACTTCTTCAAAAGAACAGTTTAAAGAAGGCGAAGAATTCCGTAAAGCTATTGAGAAGCATGTTGAAGTTGAACGTGAAATGCTTGAGGGCTTCGAGAGGATTGTTGATAAGACTGAGGATAAACGCGTAAGGTTTATTCTTCAAGACATAATTAGCGACGAAAAAAAACATCATGCAATAATGAAGCGTGTACATGAGCTTGTCTGTGAAGGTGAGAAAGTTAAGGACGAGAAATGGTGGGATTTTCTATTCAGATATTCCCGCCTAACCGGCTAAACTTGAGACAGCACGTGATATCTATTGAAAAGACCGCAAGTAACGCCGCATTCAATCATGTGTTTGATGGGGTTCAGCTACATAGCCTCTTCTTCAGTTATTGCGCCTATACTATCGATTTATGTGAAAGATTTAGACGCGTCTATTGAGATGGTTGGTTTAGTAACAGCTATATTTTTCATTGCGTCTGCTCTGGCGAAGTTTTCTTTAGGTGTGTTTGCAGGCGGGAAAAAGACAATAACTTTTTTGCTGGTTGCTTTTGCAGTTTTCTCCATCTGTCCAGCGCTTTACCCTTTAACAGACAGCATCGGTATACTAATTGTTTTGCGTGCTACGCATGGTTTTGCGTACGCTTTTATCGGAACAGCATCTTTAATTTTGGCTGCTTTGACAATCTCAAGTATCGAAAGAGACAAAGGTGTCGGCACCTATACTGCTTCCTTAAGTCTCGGCTTATTGGCTGGACCAGCCATCACTACATTTTCTATTCCGTTGTTTGGCGTTCAAAACACTTTCTATTTTGCTTGCTTGATGGGTTCCATTGGAACTTTTGCAGCTTTTCTTCTTAACAAAAAGGTTTCTTCAATTGAGAAAAATTGGCAGATTATCGGTACGGCTGTGAGCAGAGAAGCCCTAAAGAGTAAGATTTCAGCTATTACGCGTAATAGGATGTTTGGCATAGCTTTTATTGGAAATTTCACCTTTTTCGTTCTTTTTGGAGTGATATTAGCCTATGCCCCGCTTTACGCAAAAGACAAGCTTAAGTTCAGCGACGAACTTGTTTCTGTGCTTTTCCTCTTGTACTACATCGCCACCACTGTTACACGTCTTTCCATAGGGAGAATTGTCCACAGAGTAAGCAAACCAATGCTTGTGATATTTGCCACAATTTTTGCAGCATTGTTTTCTTTTGCCTTAGCCATTTTTGTAAATAATTTAGTTTTTGCAGTAATTTTCGCTTTGATTGGCGCAATCCAAGGAGTACTCTTCCCTGTAGGCTCCATGCTCATTGCAGAGCACATTCAGCCTTCTAGAAATGTACTTGCTAACTCGCTTTACATGATGGGGATAGACATTGGACAGGGAATAGCGCCTTTAATTACTGCGGGCGCGATCATCCAGTATGGACTGGAATACGGCTTCATAATTTCGGCAGTGATATCGGCAGCAGCAATAGTGCTGCTCGTTTGGCTAAACAGACAAGCTGAAAGCAAGGTTTAAGACCGCAGCGGAGAAGATGGAGGCAAGGGAATACTGCGGCATCCACGCAATATGGAGATCAAAAAGTCAGATAGGTCAATAAAACATTTAAAACATTGTCCGCTCTTTCTGTCAACCAAAGAAAACACTGACCTTTTATCAAAAAGGAAAATGAATATTGATGGTGTATTAATGTGGAGAATCGAAAAGTGGTAGCTCCACTCGATAAAGGGATCAGGTGTCTGTAATGAGTTCTTTAAGAGAAGTTCTATACCTTTCTCGGCACGACATAGAAAATCTAAACATCCCCATAACCGAAGTCATCCGAGTAGTCGAAAAAGCCTTCCTTGAAAAAGCAGAAGGACGAACTGAAGTCCCACCCAAACCCGGCATCCACCCTCAAAAAGACGCCTTCATCCACGCCATGCCAGCATACATACCCAAAATGAAGTCAGCAGGCATAAAATGGGTGAGCGGATTCCCAGAAAACCCCAAACATGGCTTACCATACATATCAGGACTACTTATCTTGAACGACCCTGAAACTGGCTTTCCCATAAGCGTTATGGATTGCACTTGGATAACAGCCAAACGAACAGGAGCGGCAACCGCCATTGCAGCTAAACACCTAGCTAGACAAGACTCAAAAGTCTTAGGCATTCTCAGATGCGGTGTTCAAGGCAGAAGCAACCTCGAAGCCCTGATAGTCATGTGCAAAAACTTGGAAGAAGTGAAAGCCTACGACATCAGCGAAAGAAACCTTGAGCGTTACGTAGAAGAGATGACAGCTAAACATGGACTGAAAGTTGTTCCTGTTGCCTCGCCTAGAGAGGCTGTTGAAAACTGCGACATAATCGTAACCGCTGGCCCAATACTGAAACATCCACACCCCGTAATTGAAGCATCATGGTTTAAGAACGGCGGCTTCGTCTGCGCCCTAGACTTTGACTCATACTGGAAACCAGAAGCCATGCATTCCATGAACAAGTTCTGCACCGACGACCAAACCCAACTAGCCTACTACAAAAAAATAGGATACTTCTCCAACATACCACAAGCATATGCAGATCTAGGCGAAATTGTGAACGGAAAAAAACCAGGACGTGAGAACCCTGAAGAACGCATCATGTCCATGAACCTGGGTCTAGCCATAGAAGACATGGCAACCGCCATGCTCATTTACGAAAAAGCAACGAAAACGGGAACTGGAACAAGACTTCCGTTGTAACACACACATTCTTAAAATTACACTATTTATTTCCGGTTTTCAACAGTGCTACAGACGAGTATTACCGTAAGATGTAATAGGTGCTTTTTGCAAAGATTATCTGGGGTCGTGTGTTGGGCACAGGAAAAAAGCTAGCCACACTGATTGGAATATCTATTGTTTTCGGTGTTGAAATAGTATGGCTTGTAATTGGGGTTCTCATACGATCTATCTGGCGGTGTACAGTCAGTTCAGGCGCCATAGCCTTAACCGTCTACTACTTTTACGTTAGACTATATCTGAAAAAGAAAGCACGATATCCAATCGTGCCACCAGAGGGAAAAACGGACATATACTTTCCAAGAACAGACATCCCCAGACCAGTATATGCTGACTTCCGTAGGATGAAAGAAAAGAAACGGAAGTTTGAAAAGATAAAGAAGAAAACGAGACGCTAGAAAAAATAGTACACACTAGAATTTTGATTTTTCACCTAAATTTTCATGCTGCCCAGAACGGTATTTTCTTTCTCATCAGTTTTACGTATTCGTTTAGTGCTTCTTGCTCTTCAATTGTCAACCTATCCATAAACGTTGTCAGCAACACCTTTGCATGTCGTTCCGGTACCTTCACATACAACACATCTTTTTCGAATATGTGTCTCCCAACCATCGGCTTGTCTATTGATACAGCCACCTGCATTCCTTGCCGAGCCTCTGATAGGGCTTTTCCCTTCTCTTGGATCTGTTGTATCACACCCATTTCCTCACCGTTTTCAGCCCTCACAAGCGTGTATTTCGACTTTATCCTCCCAGCTAAGATTTCCACGCCCACTATTGCTGGTTTCGCCCTTCGAAAAACATAACCTTCCAAAATTCGGATTTTCCCGGGCATAACCAGCTTTTCGAACACTTGCTCAAACTCTGCCTCCCGTTTGGTCTTAAGCCACAACAGATAATCGTCCATTAGGCGGTAGACTATGTTTTCACGGAAAATCTGAACGCCCTTAATTTCCGCTTCTTCTTCAGCATCTGGCAAAACCTTAATGTTAAAGGCTAACACCACACCATAAAAAGGCTCGTGTTCCTTGACAACACCTGCTTCAACAACATCTCTTTTTGAAACGTCACCAACGTCCGCCAATCTGACTGGTACATCGTTTCGTTTCAGGCTTTCAGCAATAGCCTCTAATGAGCCTAAAGTGTCAGCCTTCAAAACAACTCCGTCAACATCCGTCGTAATCCTAATTCTCTCAATCTCCTCAGAAACAAGCTTGGCATATTTTTCCAGATCTTCACCATGAGGCACAGAATACAATGGTGCTCCAGCCAAGACTCCTTCCAAATCAGGAGCCGCAATCTTGATTCCAGCCGCAGCGGAAACAGAATCAACAGAAGAAAACCTGTCCCTAGGATCCCTAATCTCATCCAAAGCCTTAGGAACCAAAATCGCCCGTATCCGCGTAACAACGGGCTTTTCCTTACCGCCAACAACGATCAAGTCTTCTTTCTGCAAAACTCCATCGTAAATTATAGTGTTGATCGTTAAACCCAAACCAGGCTCTTCTTTAACTTCTAGAACCGTGCCTTTGGCTGGTCCCTCTGTGGTCTGTAAACGCTTCTTCAAATACTGTTGGGTCAAACCCACAAGAACCATGAGAAGTTCAGTTATGCCCTCGCCAGTTTTCGCACTTGTAGGTACAATTGCTATAGTCTTTGTGAAGTCCTTCATTTGATCGAAACGGTCCGCCCTAAACCCTAAACGGGAAAAAGTACCTATAATATCGTAGATTCTATTATCCAAATCTTCCTTAACGTAGCGACCTTGCATTTTGTAAGTCTTCAAAAACGGTGTGTCAGGATAAGAATTCCATCCTGGTATTCGGTCTATCTTGTTAGCAGCTACCAAAAAAGGCGTTTTACGGGTCTTTAAAATCTCTATACTTTCGTGAGTTTGAGCTTCAAAGCCCCGTAAAACATCAATAACAAGTATTGCTATGTCTGCTACGCCGCCGCCTCTCTTACGCAAGTTCGTGAAAGCCTCATGTCCCGGTGTGTCAACAACAAGCAATCCTGGAATTTCAATTTCACCCTTAACCATTGAAAGCAGAGGACCGACTAGTTGCTTAAGTGTGTCAACAGGGAAAAAACTTGCACCGATGTGCTGTGTAATCCCTCCAGCCTCTCGAGCTTGAACGCTTGTTTTGCGTATTTTATCCAAAAGCAAGGTCTTACCAGTATCAACGTGACCAAGCACGCACACAATTGGTTGACGAGTAGGCATCTTCTGCATCTCCTTTGACGGACTAAATAAGTCAGTCGTTCAATGATGCGTTTCAAAATTAATAAACTATTACCTAATAAGCGCTCAGTCCTTTTCTTCATAATGTTTTTAACTGGCATTAAGACTCTTTTCCAGACGGTGAAAAATGGTTTGCCTCATTGCCCGAAATGTGGCGTAATGTTGAAAGAAGACGATAAGTTCTGTTATGCTTGTGGCACTCTAGTCACCAAAGTCGTTGAAGAGGAATTCTCTGTATCCGCTGACAATCTTATTGAAAAAGTTAAAGAGTTGCTTCATGAAGGAAACGTGACTAGAATAATTGTTAAGGATGAAAAAGGAAAGGTTTTGCTTGAAATACCCGTGACTGTAGGAGTTATCGGTGTTGTGCTTGCTCCTTGGCTTGCGGCTTTAGGCGTGATAGCTGCTTTGGCTACCAATTGTACGGTGGTCGTTGAAAGAAGAGAGTAACCCTGCTGTTGCATTTGCTTTACAAACTTGTAGGCGGACAAGGCTCCATCTTAAACGCTTGGAAAGCTGCATGTTACGGCATTGGACCATGTCTGCTTAGAGGTTTTCTACCTTACATCTCTCTATTTGCGGCGTTTTACTCCCTTGCAATGCAATTCTACATAGGTCCACGAGAACTGTACAAAGCAAGAGAAAGTAGAGCCATAGCCATTTTCGTAGCTATGATAGCCTTAACATGAATAGAAATGTTTGTTCTAGGCACAACCGCTGGTTCTTAAAAAAATAAAATGCTATTCAACCTTCGCAATGATCAAGATTACTCCTAGCGCTAAAACTATGACGCTTAGGAACCCAAAAAATGCCGTGTAATCGCGTAGTGCTTGAGTGCTTGTGAAAGTGTAATACGTGGTTAAGGCGCCGATAACAATGAGTATTAAGCCAAAGAATTTTTCGGCCACAACCAATCCGAAACCGCCTTCCTCACTCATATCTGACTCTTCCTTTTTTGTGTGCTTTTACTTAAGAACGACGTACAGTTATTTTAAATTTCCTCATGTTCACTTGGTTTCTTCAAGCTTAGTAGGCAAGTATTCATCCACGATATATGTTAAGCCGTATCTGCTGAAGGCTTCTTGCTCCGCCTTCTTCCTTATTTTTAAGAATGTCTTGATTTCTCTCTGCCACAGCGGATCCTTATAGCGTGGATCTCTCTGCAACTCATAAAGCCTTTTTATGTCTACTTCGTCCAATGGGTCAGTCGGCAGTTTATAATTGACGATGTCTGTTGCCCACACTCCGCTCCATTTAGCATCGGGTGTGGTTAATTCCCTTAGGTGTGCAGCGTTCGCAGAACCCGAAATTATGACCATAGCTATGTGCATTCCCCAAGGGTCGCCGTCCGTAAAGATGTAGACTGGTATGTCCAGTTCTCTGCTGAGCCTTCTAATAAAATGTCGTGTTGCTCTTGGGGCTTGTCCAGCCGTTAAAACAAGTAGGGAATTAAACTTCTTGTGCACGTTCTCCTCTACAAACCGTGTGAACAAACCGCCCTTCTCTATGGCTATGACCTTGTCCGCTGTTGTGCTCACAAACTCTGATGAGGTTAGAGCGGGCCCAATCATAACGCCGTCCGGGTGAGAGGTTAGATTCAACGTTTTTCCTTCGTATCCGGGCACTGTGTATTCTATTGTTAGGTCGCCGAACACTGCTGAACGTTCTTCTGGAAAGATGTTGAAGTCTTCTCTAGATAACCCTAAAACTGTTTCTAAATCCGTTATGATGTTGTTTGATTCTTGCTGGTCCGTGAATTTCATTTCGTATGCTTGTGCAGAATAGTAAACATCTCTCAGGGTTGATGTTTTACGGTGAGAAGTGAGTTCGCGGGAAAATAACGCCGTCCAAACAAGCTGTGTGAAAGGTCTTATGTGACGTATATTACGGGTGTGCCTTCGAACTTTTCTGTCTCCCAAAATGTACTGCCTTACTTGGGGGTCATAACGGATGTTTTCTGTTGAGCGACTCGGCATCTCTACTGAAGGGAAATATCCATCATCGATCTGTTCATAAATTTTGAGTCCCAAATTCTCCAAACTTGCTATGACTTCTTTTTTCCTTTCTATCATGATACTTTTATGTTCCCTACGTTCCAAACTTCTTTACACTCCTCAAGAGTTTTTTTATATCTGGATTTTTTTCCTTACCAGCAAGCTGAGTTGAAAACTCGGCTATTTTTGGCAAGTACTTGCTGAAAATGTCAAGCCTTTTCCGATCTCTGCTTACATGTTCCCTCCTCGTTAGAAAGCGTTGAAGTCGGCGTGCGACCTCCCGCAATCCGTTGGCTATTTCTCTTCTAACCTCTGGTCTGTCGGCGATGAATTCCTTTCCAACAGTTTTGTATGGAATCTTGGTGCTGCAAATATGCGTTGCTATAGCGATAGGCATGTCGGGTGTAACTTTGTATCTTCGCCAATTCATGGAATTCATCACTGTCGTTGAGACATCGCTTGCTTCATCATAAAGTAATGGGATTCTGTTAGCGAAACGATAAATTAGGAAGCTTCCTTTCCTTGGGATTTCTCCACCATAAGCAATTGCCACTTCAACGATGAAGGGGTGGCCAGCGTAGGTTGACGGTCTACGCTGATGAACAGCGATGAACTCAGGCTTTAGCTCTTTCGAGATACCTGCCTTTAACAGCTTCTCACCCAAAGGAGATAAACAACTTGCATTCGGAGGTAAGAACTCCCTAAACTCTTTCAGCATGCGCATCAACCGAACAACTTCTTCGTGGGAAAGCCTCTTAGGATTTTTAGATGGGCTTATGTTGCTGAATTCCAAAAATTTTCGTGCAGTTATTTCGCCGATCCTGTGGAAATGATTTTTCAGAAAGTCAGACATGTTCCGAAAAGTCGTCACATGTATGAGGCGTTGGAGAAGTTCCACATCAACACCATACGGGTGAGGCAAAGTTTCCTTCGGCGGGTCAGGCATTTCCTCAGTGACTCTCGTAAACTTGTATAACCTACCTTTAGGGTCGACAAATGTCAGATTTGCATATGGATTCACCATGGCTGTTTGCTTGAAGTATTCCAGAATCTTAGGCATAGCTCTCTTATAATCGCCTTCAAGGCTGAACTCGACTATTGTTCCGCGCCATCTTTCTTTGTTTATGAGAACTTTTCTATCAAGTATGAGTGGTCTATTTCTCCGGATGTCGATCCTGAGCTTGTATGAGTAGATTTTGGACATGCCCGTGCTTGAAATTATGCTGGCGGGCTGATGTGTTGTGATTTGTCCGTATAGAATTGCCATTTTTCCGCCTAAGCCAAAGGTTCCTCTCTGCTGTTTCGGCTTGTATTTTGAGCCGTAAAGCACCTGTCCAAAGGCTGATGGTATATGTCTTGGCGGAACCCCCATACCATTGTCTTTAATCCTTAACCTGAAAACATTTGTTTCTTTGTCCGTTTCGTTTGCATATGAAAGTCTCACGTAGATGTCAGGTGGGACTTTAAGGCTTTCAGCGGCATCCAAAGAGTTTTCTACAAGTTCTCTTACAGCTGCGAAAATAGCTCGGGTGGGGTTTGTAAATCCAGCTATGTCACGGTTTCGATAGAAGAAGTCAGCAGCACTTATCTCCTCAAAGGTTGTCCTAGCCACTTAAGCCTCCACCACACCCTCTCTCACAAATCACTTTTACGATATGCTCTGGTTACTCATTAATTTAACTACACTTTTTCAGTGAATTCTGTTCATTTCCTAAAAGGATAGGGCAGCAACTCTCTGAGAGTCTTTACTTTAACCGTTTTAAACAAAATTCTGCCATTTTCCGCTTTTGCCATAACAATTTCAATTTTGGGGTTTTTCGCAAAATCATAAATGTACTGCAGGCACGCTCCGCACGGTCTAGGCTCACACTGACTGCCTGCATTCACGACTATGGCTACTTCATTGATTTTTCGGCTGCCATGCAAAACAGCGTGGTTGATTGCGCATCTTTCAGCGCAAATGCCAAGTCCAGAAACCCAACTTTCAACATTGCAGCCGCCATAGATTTCGCCGTCTTCTGCAAGAACAGCGGATCCTACCTTACAACCCCAAAGCACGTGAGCGTTATCCATAGCCTTCAGAGCGGCATCCAAAAGTTTTTTCTCCGTTTTCCCTACTTCGCTCATCTCTACTTCCCTCTAACCGAACTTTTCATTACGTGCTAGCTCTTTAATGAACGTACGTAATAGTGTTCTCCAATCTCTTTTTGAAACTTATCAAGCTTCGAACCTTCCTTATTAACCCTAGGTCTCTTCGTAGTCGGGTCTCTTCGGAAAGTAACTTCCATTTCTTTCAGAAATATGTTCATTCCGTCCCTTAGGCTAGTTAGGGGTTTCGCTACCCCCTCAACTCCAGGTTTTCCAGTGAAAACCATCAAGCGATCAGCTATGAAATCTTGTGTAACGACATCGTGTTCAACGACAAAGGCTGTAACGTTATGTGTTTCAACAACTCTGCGAATAGCTCGCGCCATGTTCAATCTTTCTTCCACATCTAAGTAAGCGCTTGGTTCATCAAGCAGATAAAGTTCAGCCTTTCGCGATAGGCATGCTGCGATCGTAACTTTTTGAAGTTCTCCCCCGCTCAGTTCCGCTATTTTTCTATCCAAAAGTGTGTTTATGCCTAAAGGTTTGAGGACTTCGGTCTTGTACCAGCTTGAAATGAAATTTTCTTTGGCGATGCTCTTTAAGAGTTCTTGGACTGTTCCCTCATATTCCGCTGAAATGTATTGCGGTTTATAGCTTACTTCCAACTCGCCAAACTTTTTTTCATCATCAGCCTTTTCAATTCCAGCCAAAATCTTCACAAAAGTTGTTTTACCTATGCCATTAGGCCCCAGAATTCCAATGATCTCTCCCCTTTTTATCTCCCCAGAACGCGCAACAAGTTTAAACCCTTTGAATGTTTTCTTCGTTTGCGTCCATTTCAGCAATGTTTCGCCAACCACAAAACTTACTGTGGGCGGCTTTTCATGGAACATTATGGCTTCTTTTCTAAATCTAACGTTCTCGTCTCGAATATAACCTTGCAAGTAAATGTTTATGCCTGTTCTAACGCCGTGGACATGAGATACAATGCCGTAAACCCCTGGTTCTCCATAAAAGATGCATATTTGATCCGACAAGTAATCTATTATAGCCAAGTCGTGCTCAGCTACAATCACCGTTTTCCCATCTTTTTTTAGGCTTCTTATGGTTCTGGCAACCTCAAGTCTCTGTTTTACATCTAGAAAGCTCGAAGGTTCATCGAGAAGGTACACGTCGGCTTCGCGGCATATGGTTGCCGCCACTGCCACACGTTGCAGTTCTCCTCCACTCAAAACCTCAAGGGGGCGGTTCCAAACCTGTTTAAGTTCAAGTTGACCCGCAATTTCATCAAGGTTTCCTCGTTCATCAACTTTTTCTAGGAGTTCTCCAACTTTTCCGGAGATGGCTTTCGGAATTTTATCAACATACTGGGGTTTGTGGGAAACCTTAAGTTCGCCTTCACTCATCTTTTGGAAGTAATCTTGAAGTGTTGAGCCTCTGAAATGCCGGATTATCTCGTCCCAGTCAGATGGATTTTCATAGTTTCCAAGGTTTAACTTGACCTCGCCGGAAAGTATTTTGAGTGTTGTTGATTTACCTATTCCGTTTTGTCCAAGTAAACCTAAAACGACGCCGGGCGAAGGCACTGGAAGTCTGTAAAGTTTGAAGGCGTTTTGTCCGAAACGGTGGCTGCATTCGGTTTCTAACTCGTCTGGAAGGTTAACTATTGAAATGGCTTTGAAGGGACACTTTTTTATGCAGATTCCACATCCTGAACAGAGGTTTTCTATGATAACTGCTTTGCCGTGTTCAAATTTTATTGCTTCTTTGTGGCTTCGTACCATTGGGCAAAAGCGATAGCAAAGTCTATTGCAACGTTTCGGTTTGCACTTGTCAGCGTCTAACACCGCTACCCTAGTCATGGCTAATCCAGCAACGAAATGGTCATAACTTGTAAGTTTATAAATATAAGCCTCAAAAATCAACATAAAAAGACGCTAAGAACTTTTAGATTAAAACAAAAATGCTTGCGTTTACTATAGGATTTCACCATTCCTTTTCTTTCGAATCTTTCTTTTCCCCAATCATGCTTTTCCACAACCTATTCAATGATTTTCGCCGTTAAATGAGCTATAGGCTCTTCTGTTTCAGGTGTAATGTAAGTCCAGCAGAGGTTTCGTGAATTGTGCGCTGCTCCAATTCTTCCGTATGCATCAACAGCGATTAACCCCATAGAATTATACGTGTCAGGTATCCTGCGATTAACAAGTTTTATCGCAAATTCAACAGCCTCCTGCGCTGTTTTTCCACTTTCCATAAAATCGCAAACAGTTTTCGATAAAACAAGCCTTATCGCTATTTCACCAACACCAGTGGCTGAACAAGCTCCAGCTTGATTGTCCGCGTAATTTCCGCATCCAATTAATGGTGAATCTCCGATTCTTCCAGGAAGCTTCAAGGGAAAGCCTCCAGTGGAGGTTGATGCTGCAACGTTTCTCTTTTTGTCTAGGGCGACTGCCCCAACAGTTTCTAGCGTGAACAATTCAGGATGGTTTTTAACAAGATTAGCCAGTCTTGGCAAGCGACTTCTTCCTTCCAGTAAGGCTTTTCTCTGGTTTTCATAATATTTCAGCCTAAGCTCAGTAGTAGGCTCTCTTCTCTCAAGATTAAACATTTCAGCCAGTTTTTCTGCTCCTTCGCCTACCACAAAAACGTGATCCGTCTTCTCCATGACAATCTTTGCTAAACGAACGGGATTTTTAATATCCTCTAGAAGCCCAACGGCTCCAGCCTGCAGTGTCTTTCCATCCATAATTGATGCTTCCATCTCGACACGTTTGTCTATGTTCAAGCTTGAACCGTAACCTGCGTTAAACGCACCTGCATCTTCCATGACGGCAACAGCCTCCATGACGCTGTCAACTGCACTTCCACCATGCTTTAAGATTTCGAAACCAGTTTTTGCAGCCTTTTTTACACCTTCTAAACCAGGTTGGCTGCGTTCAGGATTCCAAGCTCCAGCCCCACCGTGAACGACAATTACGGGTTTTCGCACTTCACTCAACCTTGTTTCCTCTTGTTAACGAGAATAATAAAACTCATACAGCTAAAATTTAAGCCTACTGCCTAGAAATCATCAAAATGAATAAATCCTCGTAATCGAATATTAGATGTGGGATGATGTGAGGCGACGGTAAGAGCCATAAGCTATGAAAAAGCCACTAACCTGCACTGACCAAAAACTGGTTTATACTAAATCTACTAAAAGATGATCAAGGTGAAATCATGCTCAGAGATTTTAATCTTCTAGCCACTACTTCCCGTGGAAACGAGCGTGATGCCTGCTCCGAATTGTCGTATCTACTTGGTGAGATAGGTGATTCAGCCCCAAATGTTGAAAAGACCGGTATTTCTGGTTTGATTGCTGCAAAGACAGCCTTCAAATCTTTCGAGGTTATAGAAAAGCTTCGCAGCATTCTACATGAACGCCCCTACGAATTTCGTTATACACTTAGAATAATTCCAATTGAAAAGGTTGTTCACACAGACTTGGACGAAATTCAACATGTAGCCACAGAACTAAGCTCGAAAATAGGTGGAAACGAAACCTTTCGTGTCACAGTTGAGAAACGCTTCACAGCAATGCCGAGTCGAAATATCATCGAGCAAGTTGCAGCGAACATTGAAAGGAAGGTTGATCTTAGTAAGCCTGACAAAATCTTGTTGATTGAGGTTGTTGGCGGATTAACCGGAATATCTGTGATAAAACCTGACGACATCATATCTGTTATGAAGGAAAAGGTTTTGTAGGCCACGCTAATGTTGAGTTGCCAGTAGCGCTATTCGCTCGATAACAAGATCTGTTAAGGCTTTCTCTAAACCACCTTTCTTCATAACGGTTTCCAGTTCCACATCTGAAATCACAAAAATCTTCTGGATGTCTACTGCCTTTTCTTCTGATAATCCTAGAATTGTGTCATCACGTTCGGCTTTAACATGTTTTGAAACCAAAGACAAAGCTGACCTCACTGATTCTCGTTTTTCTCCGATTATTAGCACCGCAATTTCGGACGAACTAGGTTTAATTCCGAGAAGCTTCATTGCCTTTCGGATTTGATGTTGTGCAGAAGCGTAAAGCAACGATTCCATCGCCAAACTTTCTGAAATGTTTTCTCTGTTCTTGAAGGCTGTTAATGCATTCAAAGCTGCAAAGTATAAGTGTTGCCATGTAGCCACAAATTTCGCGTCAAAGAATTGAATTTCCACGTTTGAAGGCTTTTCTTTTCGTGTCATCTTAAAAAATTCTTCGATGTCCTTAATTTTGACGTTTCTAAAGCCAGCTATCGTAACATGCTTTCCGAATTCTTCAATCTGTTTCAGCAATTCTCTTCCTCAACAATTTCCTTCAAGAACCTTCTAGCAAGTTCAGCAGACACTCCGGCCTTTACAAGCTTTGCAACTCCCTCTTCTACAGATTTCCCTTTCTCCCTACATTTCTTAACGATTTTTCTGATTGTTTCCTTTATTTCCCATGGAAAAACTATCCAACGGTTTGTCTCCTTTCCATAGTAATCTGGGATGACAACACTCCAAGGTTTGTAGTAAACTGTAGCTATTTTAACCTCACAACCACCCTGTTTAACAATGTGTTTCTTCACAAGTTCCAAGCTTTTTCCAGTGTCAGCAACTTCATCTACGATAAGCACTTTTTTACCTGCCACAGCCACAGAAACTGGTTGCGTCAGAATTGGCTCCATTTTTGTTTCTGCAACTCCCAAATAAAATTCTGCTTTAACATTCGCAAGGTTAGGGTTATCCAAGAAGTCTGATAAAACTCTAGCCGGCGGCCATCCTCCCCGGGAAACACCCACAATCAAGTCTGGTTTAAACCCGTTTTTCCTGATTCTTTCAGCCAAATTCAAAAGCATTTCATATATTTGATCCCATGTCGGAATTTCAAACTGGGTTTCTGAACTCAACTTCCCTCACCAGAACAGTCTCGTTGAATTTCATAGAAGTGCAAAATAATTTAACTCTTGCCACGGCTGCCCTGCTGGTTATAAGATGTTTGCCACAAGACTGTTGGGAAATGGAAAAAAGGGGACTTGTGCGGTGGAGGCTTCTCGTCGCTTTGAACAATATATACATAGTTGCTAGTGAGATGAGACCCGAACCCCATTATGCCGCGCACGCTGAAAATGTTGCCTTTTCCGTTTTCTTCAGTCTTTCGCAAAGAATTGATCGAACTACGCCACCCTTAGAGTTCTTGATGATTCTTGAATTCTACCCCAACAATATGTCGCTGCTTCTTCAGATTTGATAAACTCATCTGCGACACATTTATTTTAAATAAACGCCCAAAGAGACATCTAGGGAGGGCCGAGATTGAAAGTGATAATAGAATGCATACCTAACTTTAGCACATCAGACCAGAAAGTTGTTGAGTTAATCCTTGACAAGATCAAGAGAACCGAAAACGCTTTTCTGCTTGACTACACTTTTGACGACTATTACAATAGGCTTGTTGTTTCTTTTGTCGGCAATAAAAAATCGGTGCTTGAGGCTGTGTTGAACTCTGCGTTTAAAGCTGTAGAACTTATTGACATGCGAAAACATAAGGGTCAGCATCCACGCGTAGGCGCTGTTGACGTTGTTCCCTTCATACCAATAAAAAATGTTGCAATAGATGACTGCATTGAACTTGCAAAGAAGTTTGGAGAAACCCTAGCTGAGAAATGCAGTGTGCCAGTTTATCTTTATGGTGAAGCAGCAACAAAACCTGAGCGTAGAGATTTGGACTGGATACGTAAAGGCGAGTATGAAGAATTGGCTGAGATGATTGTTAAGCCTGAGCGTAAACCAGATTTTGGTCCAGCTAAGCCTCATCCTACGGCTGGTGCAACGATAACTGGTGCTCGTAAGATTATGGCTGGCTTTAATGTTAATTTGGGTACGGCTGATTTGAAGGTTGCAAAAAAGATTGCTAAGGCTTTGCACTCAAAGAAGGGTGGTTTTTCAAATGTTAAGGCTATGGCTGCCTTTATTCCAGAGAAAAACGTTACGCAGATTGGTATGAGCATAAGCAATTTTGAGAAGACTCCGCTTTACCGTGTCTTTGAAATGCTCAAGGTGGAGGCTGCCCGCTACAACGTGCCAATAATCGGCTCAGAATTCTGCGGTATGGCTCCGTTAAAGGCGTTGATTGACGTAGCTGCATACTACCTAAAAATTGACAACTTGACTGAAGATCGCGTGTTAGAAATAGCTGTGCAACACGCCATAGAAAAAGGCAGAGGCGAAAGTAATAGTTAGAATGCAGATATTTGTATCTAAATTTCCCTTTCAATTACATGAGTTGCATCGTCTATGGAAAGATTCGACATCTGGGATCTAGTGTTTGGATACGTAGGAAACAGATTAAGGAGATTGCTCAGAAAACCAGATATAGATTTTGTCACCAGAAGTTTAGCAATTGGAGGCAACACAGAAGTACCTAAAGAATTCACAGTTGTAGACTTAACTAGTTTACCTGAAGAAAAATCTCCAGACTTAGGGTTAGTGGATCTTATAGTAGATCGTATCAATCAGTATTGTCTGGATGATAGAAAGGTTTTTGCTCATTGCAGAGTTGGAAGAGGGAGAGCACCCTTGATATCTATATGCTATCTCATTAAATATGCTGGTATGGAAGCAGATGTTGCAATTCGTAGAGTTAGGAGAAGGAGACCATTTACATATTTGAATAAAGAACAGCTTAACTTCGCAAGAGATTATTGGTGGTATATAAGCGTGAATGCCTAATGGAATTCCATATTTACATCTTCAGACATGGTGAAACCTATTATAATAAAAGCAAAAGATTTACTGGATGGGTAAATTCGAGATTAACATCTAAAGGAATTAAACAATCAAATGTGATAGCTGAGAAATTAAGGAAAAAGACTTTTCAAATAGCATTTAAAACAAGCCTTTCTCGTTCATCGGATACTCTGAAAACAGTTCTAAAATATCATCCTGAATGCAAGAAAGTTATCGTTAATGATAGAATGATAGAAAGATCTTATGGAAATCTTCAGAGGAAGTTTCACAAAACTGTAATCCAAAAATATGGCAAAAGGCAGTTCGATATTTGGCATAGGTCCTACAATGTCCCTCCTCCTGGAGGAGAATCAATAAAAATGGTCGAAAAAAGGGTTCTATCTTTTATAAACGATTTAATTATCCTCATTAAAAAGGAAAGAGTAAACGTTGTAATCTCTGCTCATGGAAATTCAATGAGACCTTTTAGAAGATATTTTGAAAATCTAACTATAAAACAAATGATGAAGCTAGAAAATCCCTACGACAAATATTTTGATTATATCGTGAAAATTTCCAATGAGTAGCTAGTTAATTTTGAGTTTCAGTCCGAATTCTAGGCGAACTTCTCTTCTTTCTATGTCTTCGTTAGAGTAAGCAGCAACATCAAAACCAACTATTTCAAATCCATGTTTCAGATAGAAGTTGACTGCTGGAACATTACAACTCTGCGTTTCCACGACTAACATTCTTGCCCCTCTCCTTTTTGAAAGTCTCACAGCGTAATCCACAAGAAGCGTGCCTATTCCTTTGCGACGAAAACCTTCTTTGACCAAAAGCTCCCAGATGCGCATTCTGTTGTTCCACTCTTGAAAGCCCAGTTCCATCACTCCCACTTGTTTGTCTTCCAATTCAGCGGCAAAAACACGCGGTTCATCAACAAAATCTTGGAAAAGCCCACCTTCAAACCGTTTCTCTATCGGCTTCGGCAACGCTTCCAGAACCAACTTGATTTCCCATCCGTCTTTTTTGCGAAAAACAGCTACAGCATAATGCTCTTCAGTAATGTACATGAACTCCAGCTTCGAAAAAGTCAGTTTCTGCTTGACGAGTTCGATGATTCTAACATTCCATATGACATTTTGGTTCAATCAAATTCCCAGTGTAGAATTGTATGTTTTGTTTTAAGAGTTTCGTTGATTGCAGAATGCAGTAATAGCGAATCTTTTAAGACAAGTACACCAATTGAATATAGAGAAAGGTGGTTTGGAATGACTGTTTCAATAAAATGGCTAGCTCATGCCGCCTTCCAAATTAAAACTGAAGGAAAAATCATCTACGTTGACCTAGAGAAATATGGCGAAGCCTCTGAAAAGGCAGACTTGATACTGGTGACGCATTCACATACTGACCACTGTGACCCGTCTAAGATCAAAAAGGTTCGTAAGCCGGACACCTTGATAATTGCTCCTGAAGATTGTGTTTCAAAAATTGGTGGAAACGTTAAAACACTTAGACCTGGAGAAGAGACAACAGTCGATAACATACGAGTCAGGGCTGTCGAAGCCTACAATTATAAGCGTTTTAGGTCTCCTGGCAATCCTTACCATCCTAAGGGCTATGGGGTTGGCTACTTGATAACGGCTGAGGGCAAGACAATCTATCATGCTGGAGACACGGATTATATTCCTGAAATGCGACAGCTTGGACCCGTGGATGTGGCTTTGCTTCCGAGCGGAGGCACGTACACTATGGACAACCCTGAGGCTGCTGAAGCTGCCATAGCAATTAACCCTAAAGTTGTGATACCCATGCACCGTTGGAACACTGATCCAGAAGAGTTCAAAAAGAAGGTGGAAGCTGAATCAAACGTCAAGGCAATAATATTGCGGGAAGGCGAAAAATTCGAAGTGGCCTAGACATGGTTGCTACTGGAAAGAAAAGGAAACGGCGGGTTAAGAAGGAAAAGGTAGATCTGCTTATCATCAATGCTAATGAGCTTATAACCCTAAAAGGTGGCAGTGAAGGAGCGCTCACTGGCCGGCAAATGCAAAGTCTCGGGATAATACGTAAGGGCGGTTTGGCAGTTAAGGATGGCAGAATAGTTGCTGTTGGGAAAACGTCTGACATCAGACAGGAGTTTAGAGCTGAAAACGTGATAAGCGCTAATGGAAAAATCGTCATGCCTGGCTTGGTTGATCCCCATACTCATCTTGTTTTTGCTGGGTCACGTGAAGATGAGTTTCAGATGAGGGTTGAAGGTGCCTCTTACATGGAGATTCTTGATGCTGGTGGAGGGATTCTGAAGACTGTTAGGGAGACCCGTAGGGCTGGTGTTGATAGGCTTGTGGATTGTGGTTTTAAAACTTTGGACGTTATGTTGGAGCATGGTACGACGACTGTTGAAGCCAAAAGCGGTTATGGTTTGACTGTGAAGGACGAGCTAAAACTTTTAGGGGTTATTAAGCGTTTGAATCAACTGCACGCTGTTGATGTTGTTCCAACTTTTTTAGGTGCCCATGCTGTTCCGCCTGAATATAGAAACAATCCGCAGGGATACGTCAACTTGGTTGTTGGGGACATGATTCCGCAGGTGGCTGCGAAGGGGCTTGCCAGTTTTTGTGATGTTTTCTGTGAGAGAGGCATTTTTAGTTTGGAGCAGTCTAGACGTGTTTTGGTTGCTGCTAAGAATCAGGGCTTGAAACTTAAGGTTCATGCTGATGAAATGAGTATGTTAGGTGGAGCTGAACTGGCGGCTGGTGTAGGGGCTGTTTCTGCTGAGCATTTACTTTTCTCTTCTGACGCGGGCATTAAGGCTATGGCTAAAAAAGGCGTGATTGCTGTTTTGCTTCCTGCAGCAGCCTTCAGTTTGATGACTGGGCGATACGCGGATGCCAGAAAAATGATTGGTTCTGATGTTCCTGTGGCTTTGGGAACTGATTTTAATCCAAGCTGCTGGGTTGAGAGTCAACAGTTGGTTATGGCTCTTGCTTGTCATTTTATGAAGTTGACGCCTGCTGAAGTCATAACAGCAGCTACAATTAATGCTGCTCACGCCATAGGCAGGGCGGATGAGGTTGGCAGTTTAGAGGTTGGTAAAAAGGCTGATGCTATCGTTTTGGATGTGCCTAATCACAAATTTCTTGGTTACCGCTTCGGCGTGAATTTAGTTGACAATGTTGTAAAAAGTGGACGATTGGTTGTTGACAAAGAAGCCAGTACAATCAAAACTGTTAAGTTGTTTTAGCAAAGAATTATAATGCATTTACACTATTCTGGTTTGTGGTGAAACTGCTTTGTTTAAGGTTGAGAAGCCTGTTAAATGCTTGACTGGTCCTGAGCTGCATTGTAAGAACTGGCAGATTGAAGGCATTTTACGTATGCTTTTTAACGTTGTTGACCCTGAAGTGGCTAAAGACCCAGAAAAGCTTATTGTTTACGGTGGGACTGGAAGGGCTGCGCGGAGCTGGGAGTGTTTTGAGCGAATTGTTGAGACTTTAACGGAGCTCGAGCCTGACGAAACCATGCTCATTCAGAGCGGCAAGCCTGTTGCTGTTTTTAAGACACATGAGTGGGCTCCAAGAGCCTTAATTGTTAACAGTATGCTTGTTCCGAAATGGGCTACTTGGGATTACTTTTACGAGTTAGAGCAAAAAGGCTTAATCATGTTTGGACAGATGACTGCTGGTTCTTGGGCGTATATTGGCACGCAGGGCATATTGCAGGGCACTTATGAAACGCTTGCTGCTGTTGCGAAAGAGCATTTCGGAGGAAGTTTGCGGGGAAGGCTTGTTTTAACCGCTGGTTTAGGCGAAATGGGCGGTGCTCAGCCTTTGGCCGTTACGATGAACGACGGTGTTGCCTTGGTTGTTGAAATTGACAGGCATATGATTGAACGCCGCATAGAACATGGATATTTAGAAATGTGGACCGACGATTTTGATGAAGCTGTGAAGTTGGTTTTGAATGCTAAACGGGAAGGTGTTCCCAAAAGTGTTGGTTTGTTAGGTAACGCTGCTGAGGTGCATCCCGAACTTTTACGGCGAAACGTGATTCCGGACGTTTTGACTGACCAAACTGCTGCACATGATCCGTTGAATGGTTATTACCCCGCTGGTTTGTCAAAGGAAGAAGCAGACGAGCTTAGAAAGAATGATCCGAAAGAGTATATTCGTCGTGCGAGCGATAGCATGCGTGTTCACGTGGAAGCCATGGTCGGAATGATGAGGAAAGGCGCCATAACCTTTGAGTACGGCAACAACCTCCGTCAACAAGCCTATGATGCTGGATTCAAAGAAGCTTTTGCCTATCCAGGGTTTGTTCCCCGTTATATTAGACCCATGTTTTTCGAAGGTCGTGGGCCTTTCCGTTGGGCTTCGCTTGTCGGTAGTCGAGAGGACATTTACACGCTTGACGATGTTATCTTGAAAGAGTTTGCTTATGATAAGGGGTTGTGCCGTTGGATACGGAAAGCCAAGGAACAGGTGAAGTTTCAGGGTTTGCCGGCAAGGGTTTGTTGGCTTGGCTTCGGCGAGAGGGCGCGTTTTGGTAAGTTGATTAATGATATGGTTGCGGATGGGAGGCTTAGTGGGCCTGTTTGGATTGGGCGTGATCATTTGGATGGTGGGAGTGTTGCTTCTCCTAACCGCGAAACTGAGGGCATGAAAGATGGAAGCGACGCAATTGCGGATTGGCCTATTCTTAATGCTTTGTTGAATGCTGTTGGTGGGGCTACTTGGGTTTCTGTTCATCACGGCGGAGGCGTGGGTATAGGCTATAGTATTCATGCTGGCATGTGTTTGGTGGCTGATGGCACAAAAGAAGCGGAAAAACGCTTAGTAACTGTGTTAACAACAGATCCGGGGACGGCAATAGTGAGACACGCAGATGCAGGATATGAAAAAGCACAAAAAATAGCAAAAGAAAAAAAAATAAAAATGCCGATGTTACGGTAGCGTTTTCATTAAGTGTAGGCAGCATATGTTGTAGTTTTTGCGTGCTTTGATTATGATTTGTGGAAAATCTTCGATTGAATCCTACATACTCATAATCTCTAAGATATTTTATGCATACGCAAAACTTTCAAAGAATGGATGTAATAATAAAAACTGTGGTGTTATGCCTTTATTTATGGTGAAGAGTGAAGCCTTCGACCTGTACAGATTTGGCAAAAGAGATGTGGAATTGAGAGCGGTTAAGCATCAATGGAAAAACAGCAAGGCCGGAGACGTAGCTACTATTCAGTGTGGAAGAGGTATTTTCAGAAAGAAAATCACAAAGATTCATAGAGGGACACTTGCTAGAATATTTCTTAAGGTAGATTATAAGCGAATATTTCCTGAAGCCTCGACCGTGTTTGAAGCCGTTAAAGCAGCTAGAAAGCTCTATCCAGACGCAGATGAGTTTATGGCTTTCGAACTTGAAGATATTGTTTAATTTGTCCGAATACCAAGCAAACAGTACTTATAAGATTCTTTTTCCAGTTCTTACCACCCTTCAGCTGAAAAATAGGGGACTCACTTGGTGTAAGTTTCCACAAATTTTTTGTTTGTTCTGTCATATGTTTTTTCCACTTCTGGCGGGAACAGGCATCCCGGCAGTTCGCCTCTTTTCCTATGAGAGCGAATGCATTCGCAACATTTCCCACGCAAGTCACAACTAACATAAGTACACGGGCAATCCTGCAGATTTATTTGAATGTTTGGACAATCCTTCTGCTCAGCCATCTTTCTAAACCTTCATTAACTTCTACTAATCACCAAACCAACTATTAAAACTATGACAAGCCAGAACAAGAATGACGCGCCGATACACCTTAACGACTTATACCACAACTCACAATCGAACAACCCAAACCTTACCAACAACAAAACACGTTTTCCCCATTGTGCTCTATACATAAGGGGGTCTATACTCTTCAATACGATAGGCAAATCCTCACTTTGAGAATGCACAAATTAAATAAACAAAATTCTCTAACTGATGAATGCTTGGTGTATGTTACATGACAATGACCATCATAAAGAAAAAAACAGGTCATGCCTTGGGTTTATTACTCTGCATCATAGGAATAATAATGTTACTCATCACAGTTTGGAAATTGTGGGCTGAAGAAGTATTCGCATCCTCAAATGTACTGTCAGCTTTGAAAGCCAGTCTTTGGACAGAATACACGGACCTAACTTTAGGAATCGGATTAAAACCCATACACTACACCGTTTTCGGCATCGCGTTTGTCATTATTGGCTCTGCAATCTTGATAGCCAGAAGAGAAAAAGTCAGCGTGACTGAAGAAGCAGCAGTGATGTTTGAATGCCCCTACTGTAAACACCAATGGCGTGAATCTATGTCTAAAACACATCTAAAATCCATGGGCTATCCTCGCGTGCGAACACTCTCCAGACGAAAATGTCCCAAATGCGCCAAATTTATCCGCCCAAAAATAGCGTCAACAAATGTATAAGGATTCTAACGACTGCTTGCCTTAACAATCTTGTATCCAGAAGCCTTACGTAACCTATTCATAACAGCCAAGCCAAGCCCTTGAGTGGGTATGCCCTCAGCAATTATAACATCGACACCTTCCAAATCAAACTCCCTCAAAAATCTAAATAAATTCTTCGCAATAACCCTCAAGTCACTTCTGCTTCCCAGAGATTTTACAACATCAGCCCTATAATAGCCTGCAGTCTCATCAGTAGCAAGAACACCAACCTTAGTGCCTTTGCCCATGTAAAACTCAACCAACTGTTTCACCTTAGCGACAACGGATGACAATTCTCCCTCAACTACAATCACATCCGCATCAGGAGCATAATGCCTATGCTTCATCCCAGGAGAACGCGCTTTCTCAACAGACAACTCCATCTCAGCAACCGCAACAGGATGAAGCTCCACCCTCGTAAGCATTCTCTTCAACACCTCATACGGCGTCCCCCCTGGACGAAGAATCTGAGGCGGGTCAACAGTCATATCCAAAACAGTGGACTCCACCCCAATATTCGTCGGTCCAGCATCCAAAACAGCATCTATCCTCCCATCCAAATCATCCAAAACATGTTTCGCCATGGTTGGGCTAGGCTTCCCAGCAAGATTCGCACTAGGAGCAGAAATGCAACAACCACTTTCCCTAATCAAAGCCAAAGCAACACTATGCCTAGGCATCCTAACAGCAACAGTATCCAAACCAGCCACAGTCACGTTCGACACAATTTTCGAACGCTTAAAAATCAACGTTAACGGACCAGGCCAAAAACTTTTCATAAGTTTCTCAGCTTCCAAAGGAACTTCTCTGGCTAATCTATAAACGTCTTTCACATCTCCTACGTGCACTATTGGCGGATTATCAAGAGGACGCTTTTTCGCCTCAAAAAGAGCCCTAACCGCTTCCGAATTCAAAGCGTCAGCACCCAAGCCATAAACCGTTTCTGTCGGAAAAGCAACCAAACCTCCTTTTTTGATAAAGTCAGCTGCTACACAAATCTTTTCCATCTGTGGCTTTTGCGAATCAACTTTCAACACTAACGTTTTCTTCATCGTTTACCTAGCTTTTAGAATCTATTCCACACATTTAAACTTCTTTGAATTAAAAACGAGAGAAAACTACCCGCTGGGGTTGTCAGACAACATAATAATCTATGACTTTTTTCATGCTTTTCGGTGCAGCCTGTTTGATGGCAAGCTGTTTCAGTATCTTTATCACCTGAGGTTGAAAACGAGCTATGTCCGTTAAGGAGATTAACCCGACTAGACGTTTTCCATCAACCACGGGCAACTTCTTAATCTTCATCTGAAACATCAATTTAACCGCCTCTTCCAAATCCATGTTAGGCTCAACAACAACCAACGGGCTGCTCATAACATCCTTCACGCCAGTCTTAGTCGCATCCTTAGAATCTGCAACAACCCTCTTCAGCAAATCCCTCTCGGTTATTATACCCATAGCCTTCCCGTCCCTGACAGCGATTAAACATCCTATCTCAAACTTGTTCATCACTTCTGCTGCTTCTTTAACTGTTGCTTTCTCATCTATGGTTATTACTTCCTTCACCATTACGTCCTCAACCCTCAAAGACAAGGGAGTTTCCTTCTTCTCACCAGACAACAAATTCACCGACTTTATTTTTCCGAGTCCAATATATAAATTGGTGTGCAAAAAATTTTGACGTTCACTGACCCAGCAGCTTACGAACCAACCTTCAACATGCTTGCTCACATGAATTTTTTCACGTTCAAACTTTTCCTTAGGCTTCGATAACGGGCGAGTAGCGTCAACGTTTTTTGCATGAATGACTACCGACGTAATGTGCGGTCCAGCATCCTTCTCAAAATGTGTTAGAATGGGAATTTTAGACAAGTCGGGCTTTTCTGTAATTTCCTTCACTACACCATCTTCAAGAAACCTCGTTTTTTGTGGCGAACGCCAAGCTTCAACCAACCTACTGTAAAGTTCATTCTGGTTTATGTTGTGCTTCACAGATTCTTTTTCGAGTTGCGCAAACGGTGGCAACGACTTTCGTCCTATAATTTGTTTCTTCAAATAAAAGAATCAGTCCTTTATTGTCGCATTTCTTCATGATGAATGGAACTTCGAAACGGGTGGAGGCTATCTTTTACGTGTAAAATTTCCCCTTTCTTTTCCATTTGTTTGAGGTAACTTCTTAGGCTCATGCCGTGGCTCCCTCTTTCTCTGGCTGGGTGCCGACAACTTTTTCAAGCAACTTCAGGAAAATTGATTGACCCTGCATCTCATCAATGGTTTTCAAATACACGGAGACCAACGCTATCTTTTTCTTTCTGGAAGCCAAATGCTCAGCAAACATGCGGGCTGAAATGATGTTCCTATCGCCTAAAAGAACGGATGAGGAAGGTGGTCCAAGCAAATCTTGAGGTTTGGGCACAGCTATTGCCAGTGTTCCAAGCTTATCTTCGTTTTCACTTAAAAGAACAAAACATGAATTTTTCGTTTCCAAATACACCGCCAGAAAATGCACATTCTGCTCAACTATTTCATCTTTAACAACTGTAGCACGTTCCATAACGAATCCTCACCTTATTTATTAGCTTCATGCACTCACTATTTATTGTTTTCAAGGGTGCTACAATAAATGTCGAAAAATCGAGCAGAAAAGATTCTCCGAACACTCCAAAAAACTTTCGCTTCGCCAAAATGGACAACCTCCGATAGAGACCCCTTCAAAACATTAATCGTAACGATAATTTCACAAAACACCGCAGACAAAAACACAGCCAAAGCCTTCGAAAACCTTTCGAATCAATTCCAAATAACACCCGAAGCATTAGCGAACGCTGAAAAAAGCAAAATTGAAGAATGCTTGAAAGTGGCTGGCTTGTACAGAAACAAAGCCAAAACAATAAAACAAGTTTCAAGAATCATCATAAAAAACTTTCAGGGAGACTTAACACAAGTACTGTCACTGTCCTTCGAAGAAGCAAGAAAAGCCCTTCTGCAACTTCCAGGGGTTGGACCAAAAACAGCCGACGTTGTTTTACTCTTCTGTGCAGAAAAACCAACAATCCCTGTTGACACTCATGTTAATCGTGTATCAAAACGGTTAGGTCTAGCGCCAAAGAACGGAGGTTATGAAGCCGTTCGCAAATCACTTCAGAAACTCTATGATCCAAAAGACTACTTATCGATTCATATTTTACTGATTTCGCTAGGTAGAACATATTGCAAGGCTAGAAATCCCTCATGTAAACAATGCCCAGTGAACGTGCTTTGTCGATCAAGGCATGTTTAGGATAATAAATGACTGGAGCATAGAAAATCTACAGCGATTCTCTCATTAGGTCAGAGTATGTTTTCCAAGATGGATTCCTCAAAAGAGGTTTTCAAACGTTTCAAAGTCTGATTGGTTTTCTTCTGCGAAAATCGGAGTTTCCTTCAAGTTCTCATCCAGTTTAACTCTTCCTACAGTGACTATCGAAATTTTTTCGGAGACAGGTGTATAGATTTTCATGACGTTCCTTCTGTAATCAATTTCTCGCAGAGAACCTATTCCGAGGAAATTCCGTTCATCATCGTATAAAGCCATAAGCAAGCCCTTTTCCTCACCCGTGTGAACCACTACAACCTTCTTCTTTGTGATTTCTTCCACATTCTTGATGTTTTCCGAATCTATCCAACGTCTTTTGCCAATAACTATGCAAATTTTGTCGCACAATTCTGCAAGATGCAACGGTTTCATTCCCAGAAGACCATAGATTTTTCCTGCCTGTGCCGTGTTTCCATAGTTCCTCCCTAGGCCAATTAACTCATCTTCTTCGATTTTCAACCAACTTAGAGGAATAGTCTTAACCTTGGCGTTTCTCAAATATTTCACATATCCAAGCTCCCGCAAACTTCTGCGTTTTTCTGTACTCCTTTGCCTTATGGCTGAGGGTGAATATACACTTACTTTTCTGAACTTTTGAAGGGCTTCTAAAAGAGATGCCAATTCATCTTTTTGTTGCATACATAAAATGATGTTGGGGTTGAGCTTCTCGGCGAGTTGAAGCTTGTACTTAACGGCGTCTTCTCCTTCAACCCAACCGTCAGTATTTACAATGACAAAATCTGGATTATTGCTTAAAATCTTCTGTTTTGATGAGGCTAGGCCTTCTACCACCTTGTTAATGGCTCTGCTTGGCGAGGTGAAACCAACAAAAAAAGCATTTTTTGCACGTAAGGCAAACAAGTCCGTTAATGGTTTAGTTACAAAAGCATAAGAAACACTGCAAGGCGGGCCAATATCCGACTGACCTAAATCTCCATCTAGAATTGCTACTTTCTGTCCTTCATTAAGCAATTTGTTAATCAGGAACGTACAGAAGCTTGTCTTTCCAGAATCAACAGCGCCAATCACCATTGCAGTGAAGGGCTTAACTTGAGAGTTTAATAACTCTTCGAATGCCTGGAACCATGAGGATGGAATGGTGTCTCCATCTACCTCCTCGACGTTTGTGCTTTCTCCCACTGAAATGTCAAACGTGGCTTTTTCCTTAACAGCAAAAGGCAACCTTTTTCCTTCTCTTATCACGATCTTCCTCATGTTTCTCAATCTGGCACCAAATACTTCTACCTTACCTGAAACCACTGAAGCAGAAGCTGGGCCGTCAACCAGTAGTGTTTTCCCGCTTTCAATTGTTCGATTCATTGTTTTTCCTCCGTCTAAATGTATGACCGTTTCTTCCAGCGATTTTCATGGCTGAAACAATATCTCTTAATCCTCTTCTATGCTTACTCTCACTTATGTAGCGATTGGTTCCTGCCTCTCTCACGCTCTCCAACACTACGTTTGAAGGCAGTATTTCATCTAAAGCCCGCAGAATTTTATCTCTATATTCAGGGACTCCGTCGCCGATTTTCACCAAAATAGATGTTACGGGATCGCTTTTGAAGTTTTTAAGAATACTTTGTATCTTATCTAGTGTTTCTTCAACGCTGAAACAATTTCCTGTTTCAACAACGTTACCATCTGCTAGAACTGCTAATCCGAACACTTCGCCGGGATCTACGCCGATAACTATTTTTTCATAACGTTCTTTTCCTTGGGCAATTTGCATTGCCTGATTTATTAGCAATTCAGGCGCCATTTCTTTTTTTAGGGTTAGAATTTTCTCATGTTTTATGAGGGGGCGTTCCTTTTCTGTGGTTATAACAACCTTAACCTGTATGGGGATGCGTTCATTTGGGGTCAAACTGAAAAACGGCACATTCTTCTTTTTCAACTCACTAACTATTAAGTAGTAGGCTTTTCCTGAAACTGTTACCACGGCTATCTTCGCTTTCATATTGCTTTCCTATCTGTATTATCTTTGTAGCATAAAACAAAATATTAGTTTCGCTGTTTATATTCGTTGATGTGGATAGGTGTGCTACACAATATTCGAACAGGCTGCAAAACGATTGATGAAATTCTGGAAGGTGGTATTCCAAACCGAAAAGTCAGCTTAGTTTATGGCGAAGCGGAAACTGGGAAAACGACCTTGGCTATGCAATGCGCACTCAACTGTGCAAGGCAAAAATACAAAACATTGTTTGTGGATTGTGACGGCACATTTTCGGCGCAAAGGCTTTCCCAAATCGCCTTAAAAGAATTCCAAAATATTTCAGAGTTGATAATTTTAATGAAACCAAACAATTTTAGTGAACAAACAATAGTTATAGACCGACTGACAGATTACATAACTAAAAACTTCGGATTCGTAGTCATTGACACTCTCACATCTCTTTATCGCGCTGAAATTGCAGAGTATCCTGAAAAAACATTCAACCTAAACCGAGAACTGAACAGACAAATGGCGTGTTTAGCACAAATTGCCAAAACCCACAAAATCGTAGTCTTAACAACAAGTCAAGTGCGAAGCGTCTTCAACGAAGCCCTCGTAAGCATAGAACCCGTAGCTACTAGAGTTTTAAGATTCTGGGCAGACATTATCATCGCTATGAAACCTACTGAGAATCCGCAAATAATGAGAGCGATCTTGGAAAAAAACCCCAAAAAAACGTTGCCAGCAACTTGCCACTTAAAAATAGACGAGACAGGAATACATGAGTGTTTAATTCACTAATGGTTGTGTAAAATGGAACTAACACGACTAGTCATTGAAGCATTAATATTCATATTTCCGGCGTACTGTGCCAACGCTGTACCAGTAATCACTGGCGGCGGTCTTCCTCTGGACTTCGGGAAAAAATTTTGCGATGGAAAGCCGATTTTTGGGAAAAACAAAACTTTTCGAGGCTTCTTTTCTGGACTGGCTATTGGAACAGCTGTTGGCTTTGTAGAAAGTGTATTTTTCAATTATCACATCACATTTGGCTTATTACTATCTTTAGGAGCTTTATTCGGAGACTTAACCGCAGCCTTCACAAAGAGAAGGCTTGGGCTATCTCCTGGTGACTTGTTGCCTGTTGTTGATCAAGTCAATTTTGTAATAGGGGCAATTCTGTTCTCTCTCCCCATTTGTTTACCCACACTGTCTTGGGAGCTTCTAGCCGCTGTTTTAATTGTAACTCCCCCCATACACTTGTTAACGAATTTTGTAGCATATAGACTGGGTCTAAAAAGCAATCCTTGGTGAAGCTTTCACCCGCCCATTTTTATCTGTATTGTGGTTTCAAGGAATATGTATGCCATAATCAGAAAGACTACACCTATCAGAAACGTCAGGTAGGCTTGTCTTGGCTTGTAAGCATATTTTGTACTTTGATATATGGCTATTGCTCCGATGATGCCCAGCGAATAGAGAGTCATAGCGATAATACTGTCGGTTATAAATTGTTCCGATAGTTGCGGGTAAAGAAAAATGAAGCGCGAGCTCACATAAGCTGATGGAAGTGGCCTATTTATTACATCGTAGAGGCCTCCTCCGAAGAGAAATATGGCTGCAGCTATGACTATTGCTGAAAGAACCATGGTGGACGGCTTTGTTGTTGAAATTTTTCTATAGAATCTGTTTATGGAATAGGACAATGATGATATTCTTCTCTTAACCTTGCGTGACACTTTATTTTTCACCACTTTTAATTAAATGCTCCGCCACTTCCTTAGCCCATTCTCCTGTTAGTGGATTCTTAACAATCTCACTTAAATACTCTTTCCAAGAGATTTCTAATGCCTTTTTCCATTCATCATATTTTTTATTAATGCTTTCATAAGCCTTCGCATGTAGTTCACAGTAACTTTCTTCGTCAGTCTCTCTACCGCATATTACGCATTTCAATTCTTTTCCTCCTCTCTTTTTTTAATGGGCAATCCGGATTGAAACACAGCGTCCATGGGCGTTTTCCTTTTATCCGAACCTGAACTGTGGGCCAACCGCATCCACGACAGTTCTTTCCAAGCGGTCTAACCGACCCTTTTTGTGGGAGTGGAAATGACGTCTCACATTTCCCTTTGAAATAGTTTGTACAGCCAATGAAACGTTTACCAGTTTTCCTTGAGTAGAGTATGATGAGCTTGCCTGTGCCACAAACTGGGCATGTGCCAATTATCCTCTCTTCTAGCCTAGCCCTTTTTATAGCGTTGCTCAACTGTTTGCCAATTATTTTCTCTTTCTCTTTTAACTCCTGTACTACTGGCTTAAGGATTTCAACGGTGTCCACTAACACGTTTTCCCTTTTTTCTCTTTTGGCTTGTATCTTATCCATCCGTTCCTCAAGTTCACTTGTCAATTTTATTGAAACAACTGGTGGACAATATTTTTCAAGAACTTCGAGAACTTCAAAGCCTAAATTTGTCACCACCATTCTTTCTTCTCGAACATACTTCCTATCGTAAAGTGTCTGCATAATATTCGCTCTTGTGGCTTTCGTCCCAATTTCAGTTTCTTCCATTTTTTTGAGCAGACTGCCAGGATTATATCGCGGCGGGGGCTTAGTGAATTTATCCTCTGAAATCACTTTTTTAACTTTGATTGTTTGGCCTTCTTCTATCGGGGGTAAAAGAACTTCTTCTGATATCAAGTATGGTTTATAGAAGCGTAACCAACCTTCCTTTAATGTTTGTCTTCCCCTCAAGTAGAAGTGGTGCTCATTAACGTTGATGCAGACTTTCATGGTCTGTATTGTCGCTGGTTCGCTGAAAACAGCCATAAATCTTCTTACAACAAGATCGAGAACTTTCTTTTCCGAATCATCTAAATCTCTTTCAGGCAGTTTTCCAGTCGGGTAGATGGCAGGGTGTGCTGGATCTTTCTTTTTTCCTTCTCTGGGTTTTAATTCTGGTTTTCGGAGAAGCTCTTTTGCGAGTTTTTTATATTTTGGGACTCCACTCAGTTTCTTTAGTATCGCCTTATAGTTTATTTCTGGTGGGAGTTTTTGACTGCTTGTTCTTGGATAGGAGATCAAGGCGTCTAGATAAAGACGTTGAGCGATAAACGATGTACGTCTCGGCGTATAACCAAATAAGCCATAGGCTTCACTTTGCAGAGCGCCCAAATCAAAGGGCACAGGTGGGTTCTGCTTGAATCGTTTAACATCGATTTTTTCAACTTGCCCATTCTTTCCTTTACATGCATTTAAAACAGTGTCTACTTCGGTCTTGATTTCGATTTTCTGTTTCTCGTATTCTGCTTCAAAAACTGATCCGTTTATTTCGACCTCTGCTCTTATTTCCCAGTAAGGTGTGGGTACAAAACTTCTGATGGATTTCTCCCTTGAAACAAGAAACTTTAGAGTTGGACCTTGCACTCTTCCCGTGCTTAGAGTAGCATATTTTCCACTCCAATTCCTTGCCGATATCGTTAAGGCTCGTGAAAGGTTCACACCATAAAGCCAATCAACTTCGTGTCTTGTGCCTCCAGCCTCTATGAGTGCAAAATCCAAGTGTGGACGCAATTCAGCGTACGATTTCTCCAGTTCCTCCTTAGTAAGGGTGGAATATTTCATACGTTTAGAGATGTTTTCTTTGTTACCGCATGCATATTTCAGTATGCAATATCCGATTACGCTTCCTTCAATGTCATAATCACATGCATCAACAAACGTGTCAGCGTCATTTGCAAGTTTTGAGATAGTTTCAATCCATGTTCGGATTTGTTTTGCTCCTCTTTCAGCAGCATATCTTGGCACCCATCTGAAATTGAAAACTGGATAATAATCTCTTCCCTTTCTTTCTTCAGCAATCGTATATAAATGTCCCAAAGCTGGAACAACAACTATTTCTTTATCTCTTTTAGCCACATAATACGGTACTCCATTGTCTTCCTTTTTTTCCACTTTTCCCTTCTCATTGAGAGCTGAAGCTATCCTTTGTGCAGCATCTGGCTTCTCCGTAATAATCAGAGTATACTTTTCCATCTCAGCACACATTCTATAGACATATTAAGGAACGACTTCTCAGAATTAAATTCTATAGGTAAAATTAAAAGTTTCTGTGAAGGCGAAAGGCGACTTCCTATATTAGCAACCAATAAATACGTCATGATCGTTTACTTCATTCACTGTTAAATGGAGTGTAACGCCGTGCCCCAACGTGTTATATGTCAAAAATGTGGCTACGTATTATATGACGAGGCTGACCTTAAGCCGCCAGACGAAATTCTACATCAATACAATGGGAAATGCCCTAAATGTGGCAAAAAACTTGCACTCGTACCATTAGATGTTGAAGTAAAACCCGCAAAATAATCTGAGGAAGAGAAATTTGACAGAGAAAACACGTAGAATCCAACTTTATCGAGTGCACAAGAAAACAGCGAAAACAACTGTTTTTGCTGGTTTTGAAATGCCCTTATGGTATAAGGGAATAATCTCGGAGCATTTGGTGGTCAGAAACAGCGTTGGCATCTTCGACATCTCGCATATGGGTCGTGTTCTAATCACTGGTGAAGACTCCGAAAACCTCCTTAATTACGTAATAACAAACGATATTTCTGTGGTGCCGCCTAATGGTGCTCAATACTCAGTTATGTGCAATGTAAATGGGGGTATAATAGACGATTTCGTTGTATACCGGTTAGAGACAGAAAAGTTTCTGGTGGTCTTTAACGCGGGTAACAGAGAAAAAGATTACAATTGGATAATTAAAAACGCTGAAGGCTTTGATGTAAAAATCGAAGATGTTTCGGATAATGTAGCAATGTTCGCAGTTCAGGGTCCAAACGCTGAAAAGACTCTTCAAAAAATTTCTACAGCAGATTTAAGCAAAATTGAAAGGTTCAAGTGCCGAAATTCACGTTTAACGGACGTGGAAGTTGTCATCTCTAGAACTGGATATACTGGTGAAGATGGCTTTGAAGTCTTCGTATGGAACGCCTCATCAACGAAACCTGACAACGCGGTGAAGTTATGGAACGCCATTCTTGAGGCTGGTAAATTTTTTCCAATAGAACCCTGCGGCTTGGGGGCAAGAGATACCTTAAGGCTTGAAGCGGGAATGTGCCTTTATGGAAATGACATTGACGAAAACACAACTCCTCTGGAAGCAAGGTTAAACTTCGTTGTGAAATTCCAGAAAGAAAGTTTCATAGGGAAGGATGCACTGCTGAAACAGAAAAAAGAGGGAATTAAACATAAACGCGTTGGAATACAGATGACAGAGCGGGGCGTACCTCGACAAGGATTCGAAGTTTATGACGACAAAAACGAAAAAACAGGATACGTGACAAGTGGAACATTTTCACCATTACTTAAATATGGCATAGGAATGGCTTATGTTCAGGCAACTCAAGCTCAGAAAGGAAACTTCGTAAAGGTTAAAATACGCGGCAGATTAGCAAAAGGCAAGATCGTGTCATTTCCATTTTATGACGCTGAAAAATACGGTTATAAGAGGAAAACTATAACATGAAAAACCGCCAATCAACCATAAGAGAAATAAAACACCTCAATAATCTGTGTTAAAGAGATGATCAAATGAGGGCCAGAAACGTCCTTTCGAAGGAACGCGTTGTCAACAGTCTAAAGAGTCTGGGAAAGCTCCGCATTAAAGTGAGCCACGGCTCCCTGCTAACTTTTTCAGCTCTGGTACTCATACTCCTCATAGCTTTCACAATACGGCTATTTCCCTTACGATGGGAGATCGACCCAGAAGCAAGCTCAACACAACTACACCTGTCTGAATTCGACCCGTACCATCAATACCGATTCACAAAGCGTATATTGAACAATGGATTTGCATTTTGGACATGGTCTGATCTGGACTGGATTGACAGTCGAAGCTGGTATCCGAAAGGAATAGACATTTTGAGGATATCATATCCAGGGTTACCATTAACAGCGGCATTTTTGTATAGCATAATCTCATCGTTAGGTGTAAATATTAATTTAATGAATTTCTGTGCAATTTTTCCAGCCATGATGGGTATGCTTGCCAGCTTAATGATTTATTTTCTGGGTAAGGATATAGGAGGAAAACCTGTAGGGCTACTTGCTGCTCTTTTTCTGGCTTTGAGTCCTTCCTACATTCAACGAACTCAAGTAGGGTTCTTTGACGACGAAACAATAGGAATATTTGCTCTTCTACTGTTTATGTTTCTGTTTTTAAGAGCAATAGAAAGGGATAGGTCGTTGGGTTCAAGTATGAAATATGCTCTTGCATCAGGTATAGTCTTGGGATACTTCTGCTCAGGGTGGGGTGCCGCATATTATGCAATCGGCATCACAGTGCTTTTTGCTTTTCTGTCGGTACTGCTCAAGAGATATACGCAACGTCTTCTGCTATCCTACAGCTTAACTTTTGGATTTGGTTTGTTCATCGCAATAAGCATCCCAAGGCTTGCAACAACTTATCTGACTACAGGCGTCGTTTTTCCAGTTGCTGGTGTATTTATACTGCTGTGTTTTTGTGAAGCTTTTCGTGCCTTGACCTCAACAAAGTGGAGAACGGTGTTCATTATCATTTTGCTCGCCATATTAGTTGGTGGTTTTTCCGTTCTTTGGCAGTTTGGCTACATGTGGGGTATAGCTGGAAAGTTTACTTCGGTTATAAATCCCCTGTTCCGAGCAGCGTTTCCGCTTATAGAGTCTGTGGCTGAGCATAGAATTTCGGCGTGGGGATCCGTGTACTATGATCTTGGAATAATGATAATCTTCTTCCTAGCTGGCTTTTTCTTTATGTTGAGAGATCTTAACGATAAAAACTTGTTTCTCTTAATTTTTGGTTTAACATCTCTATACTTTGCTTGTTCCATGGTGCGTTTACTTGTAGTTTTGGCTCCTGCATTTGGTCTCTTGGCGGCCGTTGGAATAACACGGATATTGAAACCATTCAACACTTTATTAAAGGAATCGCCAAAAATCAGTGTGAAAAAGAAGTATGTTTTGCAACCTGTCGGGAAGGAATTTAGCGGTGCTGCCATCTTTCTAATTTTCCTCATTCTTATGACAAGTTTTGCTTTTCCAATGCCCAAAGTGTATAGGCAAGCTTGGACTCCGGTCACTATCTCTGCTGGTAGTCTTCCCATCGTGCCTGCCGAGCCTGTACATGAATGGCTAGACATGTTGAACTGGGCCCAAAGCAATCTCGAAGGAACTACTGTTGTTTGTAGCTGGTGGGACTACGGGTATTGGTTAACAATTCTGGGTAATGTGACAACACTGGCTGACAATGCCACAATAAATACGACACAGATACAAAACATTGGTTTCATTTTTATGGCTAACGAAACACAAGCATTGAAGATGTTAAAGCTATATGACGCAAAATACATTCTTGTGTTCACAACTCTTGGTTTAGGGCAGTCTGGTGAGCAGTACTATGCCAGTTGGGTTGGCTACGGTGATGAAGGAAAATGGATGTGGATGGCACGCATTTCAGGACAAGCACAGGACCGATTCATAGCTGACGGCTTTGTTGATGAGCAATATTCATGGACTGATGAAGATGCGTTCGGGGAGTATAATTCCACTAGGGGTGCATGGGATTGGAACCTTCTGGGAATGAATTCAACTATTTACAAGTTGATGGCTTGGGGAAAATACAGCTGGTGCTGGAATAATGGAGTAGTTGATCCGGAAGAAGCAGAATGGGCTAGGAATGGTCTAAGTGCTGAAGATATTAAGCCTAAATATTTCAAGGAGGCATATTTCGCGGGATTAGATGCGGGAGACAATTATGGCGGTATTGTTCCGCTCGTGTGCCTTTACAAAATCGATTATCCAAGTTGATGAAGGAGAGGTAGGTTGTTTCCAAAAGCTCCTGACAGTCATAAGCCAAATAAACCTTTAGTTCCGAATGGTTTAGGTGTAATCTACGTTCTAGTTAGCGCAACTTATCTCTTCCTATTACATTGGTATAACCCGTCAGGAATTGATGTTTCTAACAATGTTTCTCCAGCCTTAACCTTAGCTGTCTGCATATTATTTGGGGGTTTCATGGGTTTGCTTGATGATTGGATGGATTTGAGGTGGCGTTATAAGGCTTTTTTTCCTTTAATAGCTGCAATACCGCTTATTTCGTTAGCCTACAGGCTTGGACTGCGTACATCTATAACAACACCCATTTTCGGAGCCATCGATTTTGGCAATTACTACTATTTCATAATTATTCCGTTGATTGTGACCATAACTACTAACACTGTGAATCAGCTTGGGGGATTGAACGGTTTAGAAACAATCTGTCCAGCGATAATCATAGTGGGGCTGATGGTTATCTCAGGATCAAATGTCATTCTATTATATGTTCCATTAATTACGTGGCTTTTGCTGGCTTTTTTTAATTTCCAAGGTAAAATCTTTGTTGGCAATACTGGATCTTTTGCTATTGGAATGACGTTAGCTGCGTTTGCAATTATTTCAGATTTGAAATCTAGTTTGCTAATTTCACTTTTACCATACATTTTTAATTCTGCACTGATTTTGTTGAGTTATTTCTTTTTTAAAACGAGGGCGAGTGTTTCCTTTGATGGAGAAAAACTGGTTTCAGATCATAGAAGAAGTCTGGTTACGCTTATTACTTATCGTCGTCCTTTAAGTGAACGCCAAGTAGTTGCAATAATTTCGCTTTTGGTCGCAGCTTCAACTTCTGCTGCTTTGACTTTTCAATGGTTATTGTTGTAACGTTTTTTTACGTGATTGTGTAAGTATCATTGTGTTACACACAAAAAGGCAAAAATTGGATGAAAGGCAAGGCTTAATACGGAGGTTGCTGGAGAACTAGTTTCCATGCACGATTAGTTACTGTGGGGAATCAGTCATTTGCCCAACATTGAATATCCCAAACGCTTCGGTTTCGGTAGACATCACTGACATAGCAGGTGTCAGACTGGACGCCAAAGGCGGTACTGGAGCTATTAATTTCGATGTAAAGGGAAGGCTAGAGGAGAAAGAACGCAGAAGTCAAATGGTTATTGTGAATTTTAGTCTATTTCTAACAACTAAACTGAGTGTTGTGAAGTTCGAGGTTGAAGGCACTGCGACCTTAACCGGTAAGGATGAAGAAATAAGCAAGATGTTAGAGGTTGACCCTGAAATAAAGGTGCCGTACGTTTTCCAGAAGGTTTATCAAAACGCGTTTGCAGCCATGTATCTGTTGTCAACTATCTTGAAGGCTCCTTCACCTCCGCATAATTTATTCCCCCATTCTTAAACGGAAGGAATGGCCACAGAAGATGTTGATGTAGAATCAAGAGTCGGCGGAGTAATAGCAGAAGAACATGTTGAAGGAAGAACTGAAGAGCCACCAAGCATAGAAAGCGGGGGAGCAACAACAGAAGGGCCTGAAACACCCACAAGAGATGTTAATGTGGAACCGAGAGCAGAAGAACGCGTTGAAAGAAGAACTGAAGGTTTGGCAGATACGGAAGGTTGAGGTTTCCATAGCAACATTTATAATCTGAAATTCGTGTGATACATTTTGTTGGCGGGTGAGTGGGCCTCCACCCGTTCCGCCATATAAACCCCGGAGTAGGAGGTGAAAGTATGAAAGTAGAAAGCAGAGATCTGTCATTAGTAGTTATCTTTGCGGCACTCTATGCAGCTTTGGTGTACGTTTTTGCTCCGATATCATTCTATGCATTCCAGTTTAGAGTTGCAGGCGTACTCAGACCGGCTATCGCGAGAAAATGGATCTTGGCTATAGGATACGCTCTTGGAGTGGTCATCGGTAATCTTTTCAGCCCGTTCGTCGGAATATATGAGCTGTTGTTCATGCCGGCAATGAGTTTCGTTAGCGGAATACTTGGATACGTCGTAGCCATGAAATTCAACGGTAACTATTTTATTAATGGAGCAGTCATTGCAGTGATAATACCTGCGAGTGTAAGCTGGATGCTTTTTCAATTGTACAACCTGTCGATACTTGTAACTCTGCCATGCTTGTTCATCAGTGAACAAATAGTGTGCATTATTGGGGCTGGCATGTTCAAGATGATTGAGACAAGGGTGAAATGGTGGTAGGTGAAATGGGACAGATAGGGAAGTGTATAGTCCTACTTAGTGGAGGACTTGACTCGTCAACTGTAGCCTATTGGGCGAAAAAACAAGGGTATAACTTGCGGGGATTGAGCTACAAATACGGCCAAATTGGGGCAAAAGAAGTTGAGCACGCAAACCTAATTGCACAAAAGCTGGGGATGTCACTAAAGATAATCGACCTTTCTTCTTTGAAAGAGATATTCGCTGGAGTGACTTCACTTTGTGATGAAAACATCGAGATGACTCCAAATTTTAGCCAGCCTATCATAGTTCCATTTAGAAACGCCATCTTCCTATCTGTTGCAGTGGCATACGCTGTTTCGATTGACGCGACAAAAGTACTCTATGGTGCTCAAGGTTCTGATGAACCGTTCTATCCAGACTGTCGAAGAGAATTCTATAAAACCTTTGAGAAAGCCGCGAGACTAGGAACCAGCAAAGACATAACCGTCGAAGCGCCTTTCAGCGACATCGCAAAATCTGAAATAATCAAACTCGGAACTGAGCTTGGTGTACCATTCCAGCTCACATGGTCGTGCTATCTTAGCGGATCAGAACATTGTGGAAAATGTGAATCTTGCACAAATCGCAAAAAAGCATTCAAGGAAGCTGGAATATACGATCCAACAGGATACGATGAATGAGATAACGAGGCCAGATGAACTCACCACCAGACCAAACTCTCACGTTGCTCTATCATGGTGGTGTCACCATTAGATGCTTTTTGTCCAACGCTTTCTATGTGGGATTTGAAGAGATAGCATTTGGGCCTCTAAAATCACTCGCGCGTGCTCACATGAATCTTTCCAATTTCGTCAGCCCTATGATTTCGTCGAAGTCTAAACCTAATGCGTCTAGTACTTGGTCAAATGTCGAACGGAGGTAAGCTACGTACTTGTCAACGTCAATCTCGTTTTTTGTTGCCAACTCGACTGGTTTGACGTGTGGTTCTTTAACGACCTTCACGAAGCTTATTAGGTCGCCGGCTTTCACTTCCACTCCTCTTTTTTGGAGAATCCTTGCCGCTTTAACGTGTTGGGGCGTTGTTTTTGTGTAGCGTTCCGGTGCTTCTCCTAAAACCACGTTGAATGCTAATTCGTTTAGGTTTTCCCATTCTCTTCTCTTCAACCGTGTATGGCGGTTGCGAACGATTTCACATATGTCCTTTTTGGCCTCTTCGAAATCTGCTGGTGACTTGACTTGTGCCAAGCGTTCTTTCATTTCATTGAAGGCTCTTTTGATGAACAATGGTATGTGCCTTTTCTTGCCCGTTAATCCTTTAACGTCAACGCTTCCATCCTCCAAAACCCCCAAGTAATTCTTTTTTCGCGAACTAAAAACTGCATATCTGTAAACCTTGTCAACATCCAAGCTCATTTTTAATTCATGCCCAGTCCACTGGGCAAGTTCTTCAATTTGTTCTTTTGATGGGTTCTTTAAGAAAACACTGTCAGTATCGCCATAGAGTACTTGGATGTTGAGGTCTCTTGCTTTGTCAATTATTTGGGTTATCGAGTGTCTACCAATAGCTGCCGTTGCTTCCGCCACTGGCGGACAGTAAAGGTCGAAGGATTCTGCACCGAACACCCCATAGCTAGCGTTTAAGATAACTTTAAGTGCGCCTTGAATGATTTTGTACCAGCTTCTCAATTCTGCTCGTAAAGTTGCGTCTTTTGATTTTGGTTTGTACCATCGTACTCGCAAGTCTCTAAGTGAACCGATTAGCAGGCTTTCTAGTGCTCGTTTTTTCGTGCAAACCCAATGAGGCGTGTCAGGGATAAGGTTGTTACGGCATTCTGGATGTCGACAACATATGGATTGGTAGCCGAGGTTCCAAACTTTTGTTATGGATGGATATAGGCTTGGAAAGTCCATAACTGCAACATTGAAGTGGACGCCTGGAACGGGTTCAACAACAATTGCGCCTTTGTATTTCTTGCCTTTTATGATGGCCTTTGTTGCTGTCTTACCTTTTGTGGCTAGGATGTCTGCTGCGTTTGGAATAAGCATGTTTCTTCTGCGGTGTTCGCGGTGCATGAAGTTCCTTATCCATCGGGATACACCTTGGCGGCTCACGTCTTCCATGGGCATGCTACTGATCCTGGCTAGAACTAGAATAAGCTTCATAACTAAATCGTCTTCGAAACTTGTGAGCTTAAAAGTGATTTCACCATCTCTGAGACAGTATTTGGCAAGCTCTGTGTAAGTCAACGCGCCTATACTCTTGTCCAGCTTGATTTTTTCTGTTTCAATTAGAGCTTTACCAACATCGTCAAGCTTGACGTCTCGATAGCGGTTGCTGAAGGCGTATATTTGTATGGAGCGATTGAAGAAAAACTTGTACAAGTCAATGTGCACGCCATACTTTAGTGAACAAACGCGTCTACCAACCTCTATTGGAATTTCATTTCGTCTAAAACCAAAGTTTTCTGCCCTGTGAGTTAAATAACGCAGGTCAAAATCGTCACCGTTAAATGTGAGGACGAAGGGGTAATTCCATAAAGCATCAAAAACCGCTCTTATTAGCTTCTCTTCAGAACCAAAATACTCAATGTTTACATCGGCTGGAAGATGCTCAGTTCCTTCTCGAACATTCTGTCTCTTTAATAGTAAAACTCTCTTCTGTCCATCAGAGCCATAGAGCGATACGCACACGACTGGGTAAGCGGCTTCGCGTGGATCAGGCATCCTTGTTGGGATTGCTGAGTGAACCTCTATGTCTAGCGCCACGCGGCGGAATTTTGGTGCTGGATACTCTAAAAGCCTAGCCCACTGCTCGATGTATTGCTGCTCTTCGGACGTGGCTTCTTTGAAAATTTCACGTATGCGCCTAGTCATTTCTTCAGCTTCTTTCAAGGACTTTGGGACAAGATTTCCGTTTTTAACTTCGTAGATCATTCCAGGCCAAAGGGTTCTATCATAAATGTAGGATTGGTAATACTTTATCTTGGCTTCCCAGACTTTGATTTCCTCTGGAGATATTGGTGTTCCTGACACTTTCGGAAAGTCTTCTGGAATTATGTCCCTTATGCATCCTGCTGGACGGCCGCCAATGGCCAGTGGGTCTTTCGCTATGACTTTTGTTACTTTCACCTTTCCATCAAGTAACGGGTCAAATTTCTCAACTATCTCAAAGTGGTCAAAGCCTGAATGCTGAATCAAACGGTTGATTTTTTCAAGCTCGTACGGTGAAAGATTGGTTAAGCAGTATGGCATGTGTCCAGTGTTGTCATACCAGAAATAAATTTGACCTGAATTCGGTTCATAAAGTTTGATCAATGCTCTTCTAGTTTTTCCATCATATGTGGCTGAAACAAAGTATGAAGACGGCAAGTTTTCAGGAGCAACTGGCGGAAAAACACGTTTTTCCTTTGCTACGGCTTGCGTGAAGGATGGGGCTTCCACTTTGGTTTCTTCTGAAGGCTTAGCCTTTGAATGAGAGAATTCAGTTAAATGCTTTTGCGCCATTTTAGTCCTTAACCTAAGTTACTTTATGAACAGGATAGACTAAAATCTTTGTTGGTATGCGAAGTCAGCTCTCTCGTTGCACACTAACTTTATTGGTTGCATCTATTTTGATGGTCTTGATGAGTTCTCCAATTGTTGATAGGCCTTTATCTCCCACTCCATGCTTTCTGACCGCTATTTCCTTTGATTTCGCTTCACGTTCACCACATATTGCCATGTATGGGATTTTCTGAATTTCAGCTTCTCTAATTTTGTAACTGATTGTGGAGTCGCTATCGTCAACTTCCGTTCTTATTCCATAAGCTGATAATTTTCTGCGAACTTCTCTAGCGTACTGTACATAATTGTTGCTGATAGGTAACACTTTCACCTGTATCGGGGCAAGCCAAACAGGGAGATTCCCCTTGTAATGTTCCAATAGTATGGCGAAGAATCGTTCAATAGTGCCGAGAAGAGCTCTGTGAATCATCACAACTTCGTGCGGTTCTCCATCTTTTCCAGTATATGTTATGTTGAAGCGTTTAGGTAGGTTGAAGTCAAACTGGATAGTGGAGCATTGCCATTCCCTGCCTGAAGCATCAACTATGTAAATGTCAATTTTCGGTCCGTAAAACACGGCTTCTCCTGGCATTTCCCGATATGGAATTCCCTTCTTTCTGAGAGCTTCGGCTAGGGCTTTTTGAGCTAATCTCCATTCTTGTTCTGAACCCATGTATTTTTCAGGTTGTTTTGGTTTTCTGGTTGAAAGATATACACGGTATTTATGGAAACCAAATCTCTTCAGGATGTGCTCAGTTAAGCCTAGAATTTTAGGTATTTCTTCTTCTGTTTGCTCTCTAGTGCAGAATATGTGAGCATCGTCTTGAGTGAAATCTCTCACCCGCAGTAGACCATGTAAGGTGCCTGATCGTTCATATCTGTAGACGGTTCCCCATTCTACATATCTTATTGGAAGGTCTTTGTAGCTTCTCGGTTTAGACTTGTAGATCTGGATGTGGAAGGGACAGTTTATTGGTTTTACCACGTAAAGTTGCTCGTCTTTTTCAAAAATGTACATGTTCTCTCGGTAATAGTCCAAGTGTCCCGAGATTCTCCAGAGTTCACCACGAGCTATGTGCGGAGTGCAAACAAGTTGATATCCATTTTTCAAATGCTCCTTTTCCCAGAAGTCTCTGATTATTTTGCGAACTATCGTGCCTTTTGGATGCCAAAGAACTAAGCCTATGACTACTTCCTCGCTTATGGAGAATAAATCCAATTGTTGACCGAGGACTCTATGATCAGCGTTAGACAGTTCTCTCTTTTTATTCTCTTTTTCTAAACGAAACAAATTCTCGGGGTTTCTAACGTGTTCTTTTCGTTTTAAAAGTCTCTTAGGGTTGTGTTTCTAAATACCACATTTCAAACCACGACTCTGTTAATAGCACATTATCCTATTTATTCCTTGTTCCAGAAAACAAGCTTTCGATATGCGAGACGAAATAAAGAGAAATACCCTTTAATTCTTATCTAACCATTACTATTCCAAAACACTTGTTCAGGCGAGTGAAACAGATTTGCTCAAAGAAGCTTGGATGCTTGCAATTGAAACCCTAAGCTGGATGGAAATGCAAAAGCTAAGCGAACGCTTAGCCTTAGCAAAAACCATCAAACAATTGAGCATAAGCGATTCCAACGCTATTAGACTCGCCCACAGACTTGTGATCGAAACTGTCAGAAGACGAAACTTCATAGACAAATTCATCAACAACGCCTTAAAGCCCAACACAATAAGCGAATTTAATCTCGGTGTTCAAGCATTTTTACGACTTTACGTTTACCAAACAAGAATAACCAAAAACTGGTCTAAAATCGACATCAAGGAAGCCAAAAACATAGCTAAGCTAGCCCGCTCCATTCTCGGATGGAAAACTCTTCAAAAAGTTGAACGTGTGCTAGGCTTGTTACTAACGCAAAAGCCAGCCTCAATCCTTAAAGACGTAAGCGATGAAGAGAGAATCGGACTCCGAACCTTTCATTCAACATGGTTCGTGAGATACGGCCTCAAAATCTTTGGCAGAAAAGAAACCCTAGCCATGTTAGAAGCAAACATGCAAACACAACCAACATACATAAGACTGAACACGCTTAAGGCGGAAGAAAACGAAATTGTGGAAAGACTTTTCGAAGATGGAATAAAAGTTGAGAGAGTTAAACAGCTAAAACACACATACACCATTGTTGATACAACACAACCATTAACCAAAACAAAAAGCTTCCGAGAAGGCTCATTCTACATTCAAGACAAGGCAAGCTGTTTCGCATCTGAAGCCGCAAACCCAAAACCTGAAATGACTCTCCTAGACGTTTGTGCTGCACCAGGAGCCAAAACCACGTATCTGGCTCAGCTAATGCAAAATCGCGGGGTTATCTACTCTATAGATTATTCAAGACGTAGGATGGCTGTCTGGAAAAATGACGTCGCTCGTATGGATGTGAAAATCGCCGTGCCAATCATTGCTGATGCATGTAATCCTTTGCCGTTAGAAGTGAAAGCAGACATTGTGATTTTAGACCCGCCGTGCACGAGCACTGGGGCTTTCAGAAAGCTTCCTTCAGCAAAGTGGAGACTTACGCGACGTTCTGTTGATAAGATGGCTGAGATTCAATGGAAGATGATAAACAACTGCGCTGGGAAAGTGAAATGTAGCGGAGCCTTGGTCTACTCCACATGTAGCATAACCGTTGAAGAAAATGAGATGCTTATTGAAAGATTCCTAAATTGGCATCCAGAATTTTCGCTGGTTGAAACAACGCCGAAAATAGGCTTACCAGGGTTGAGAGGACTGGAAGAATGTCAAAGGCTTTATCCACACATACACAACTGCAATGGTTTCTTTATTGCAAAACTGTTAAAGAAATGGCACTTTATAGACTAGAAGCTGATGTTTTTTGGAAAGATTACAACTGTATGGCTTTTCATAGAATAACAGTTGAGTTAGACCTTACAGGTTAGGAATAGCATTTCTGTTTTCAATGGGTGAAGAAATCTCGAAATGGCTGCTTCGGCTTTGCTCAATTCTTTCATGTAAGGTGCCATTTTGTTGACCAAGCCTGCGCTGTTTAATAGGTCATACATTACCCCGTATCCGCTGACAACTATGTCTTTGAAATCGTTTTCTGCAAAGAGACGAGTAATGGTTTCTGGGTCAAGTTTCTCTTGTTCGTCGTATTCGATCTCAGTTCAATGAGGTTCTACTTCTTCCATGCTCATCTCTGTTTTCAATGTTTTGTGTTTGAGAAAATGCTGGTCAGACAGTAGCTTTTTTCCGAGAACACTGTTTTGATCAATGAAGCAGCGATAATCTATTTCCTTGTGAGGATGTAGCGGGCGCCTCACGTAACGATATCTTATCAAACCTTTTTCTGTGAATCTGAAATTGCCTTCTCCGTGAAAACGCCTTTCGTGGATCAGTTGGTATTGCCAGTTAGCCTCTATACCAGCGACCTTTCCATTATCCTTTAACACTCTTTTAATCTCTTGTAGAGATTTTTTCTTATCTGAGAAGGTTGCCAATGAACCACATAAAATAATGGCATCGAAACTTCTGTCAGAAAACTTCAGACTCTCCGCATCTCCAACCTCAAAAACTACGTTATTTCCCCCACTTTTCCTTAACCTATTTTTCGCTATTTCAATCATCCTTTCTGACTTATCAATTCCAATAATTGACCCAACATCCTCTGCAATATACAATGATGGGTGACCTGTGCCACAACCAATGTCCAAAACCTTCTCACACCCTTTAACTGCATTTCTAAACAGCTCGATCTCGGTGACAAGGGTCCAGTCGTATCTTTCACTAGGAAGAAACTTTTTGTCAACATCTGCGTAGATGCTGCTTCCTGCCATTCGATCATAAATCTCCCACTGCTCCACCTTTCTGTAAATTGGGTGATCTTTCACAACGACTCCCCATGATTAAAGCTGCTTTTTTGACATATACAACCAGAAGCCTATAAATAAGCTGAATGTTTGAACGCCTCTGGGAAATGGACGATGTGAAAATCCAGAAAAAGAGGATTAAAAGTTTACCTAAAATCCCCAAACCAAATACGAAAAGGTTTTTCTGGGAATAGTGCTGACTTGGGGGTTACGCTTGCACCGTTGGCTTCAAACAATTCAATTTATATCTTGACGATGTCCTCGTTTTGCTATTTATCAAAGTATCAATAATTCCCTTTTCCCGATCCGACAGTTGCCATACTTCTGGCAAGCTTGCTTTCAATTATGGTTTATACGCTATTGCTTGTAGGTGTCCAGCTAATGCTAATGCATCATTTTTCTCACATAAAGCAAGCTCGAATTGAAGTATCTTGTTAAATAAATCTTCTGAATACTCCTTTTTTACAAACAGTTCCTTTGAGATCCGCAAGGGCATAGTAACCCCTTTACCAATAATCTTTTCCACGCGAAAACCATTTCTTTCCAGCAATGTTCAAAACTCGTTTGGAGTCCATGTGTGAATTTTAAGTTTGCCACGTTTGGTCATGGTATTGTATTTTTTGCGAAGCAGAATGTTCAATGCGTTATTTACTTTGTCTGGGCTTGGTTTCTCAGGCAAAGAAGCTAACGATTGAACATAGCGATTGTGTGCAGAAATAATTAATCGAGCTTTACTCTTGAGAACTCGCTTCAATTCTCTTATAAGGATGTCAGGTTCTTTGAAAAGGAAAAGAGTGTGCTCGCAAAGAATCATGTCAAACATTTCGTCTGCATAACCTGTTTTTGTAATGTCGCCTTTTTCTGTGGTGATTTTATGCTGGAGTCCTTCCTCTTTCACTTTTTCGGCGGCAATTTTCAACATCTTTTCTGAAACATCCATTAAAATCACTTTACAGCCTTTTTGCGCCATCCTGATTGCCCAGCGACCAGTTCCTCCACCAGCATCCAGAACCAAAGCGTCAGGGTCAACAGGAACATATGGTTCAATGTATTTCCAAGTAATAACGTCAAAAAGTTTGAAGTATAACATGTCAAATGTTGAATCGTAACTTGATGATCTTTTGTCATAATACTCTTCAACCGTCATGTTTTCGCCTTCACTTTATTATCCACTGTATTTGCAATTTCTTGCTTGATATTACGTCTTTCTCGATTTCTCTATGAAGCATAAAGTTTCCAGGATTATCTTTGCAGCTTGGATTGCTGAAAGTCCTTGGTCGAAGTTTGGGGTGATTTCAGTAACGTCAAAGCCTGTTACGCGGTTATCACATATATGGCGCAAAATATTCAGTAAGGTATGTGTTTCAAGGCCTTCTGGTTCTGGGTTCTGCACTGCTGGAGCATAAGCTGGGTCGAGAACATCCATGTCAATAGACAGGTATAGGTTCTCATAATTTGCAAGTTCCTCTTCCAACTGCTTTACAATTTGTTTAATTCCCTGGTTTCTGATCTGCTGTGCCGTAAAAAACTTTATCCCAGCCTTTTTTGCATAGTTCAGCCCTTCTTTGCAGACCGCTCTGGTGCCGACTTCAATTATTTTTGCTGGCTTTACTTCTTGGTTTATTCTCCGCATGAAGGTTGTATGAGAGAGTTTCAGTCCCAAAAACTCGTTGCGTAGGTCGAGATGTGCGTCAAAACTGACTATTGCTGTTTTTGAGGCTTTTTCTCCTAAGGCTTTTGATATGCCTAATGTGATTGTGTGTTCTCCGCCTATGGTTACTGGTGTTTTTCCCGCTTCCAAAATGTCTTTGATGACAAGCTCTAGCCTCTCTAAGGTTTTCTTTGTGTTGGTGGAAATGTGTAGATCGCCCAAGTCATGAAGTTGCAGATCTTTTGTGCCTATACTTGTGCGGAAACTGTAGGTTTCAATGTTCAAGGAAGCTTGTCGAATGGCGTTCGGTCCAAATCGCGCTCCAGTTCTGTAAGTGCTTGTAGCATCGAAGGGAACGCCTAAAATTATGTAATCCGCCTTTTCGAAGGATGTTTGGAGACCACTGAAAACGTTTGATTGGGACACAAAAAGTTCATGATAACTCATTTTGTTACTCCTTCTGTTTCTAGTTTGCTTATCTTGCCAGCTGGTTCTAAACTTTTTCGTTTGCTTTGAATGATTAGCCCAAAACAGTGGTTCCCTTTCTGATCTTGTAAAGGTATAAGATGATGCCCAAAATGAATGATACGCTGCAAAATCCATAGACGGCCACATATACAATGTAAGTAGGCATTATATCAACAAACGCGTTGCCCTGTAAGGGATAGAGAGGATTCATTCGGTGGTAAAGAAGCGAATCCAGAAACATATGGAAATAAGCACCAACAAAAGATGTGAATAGAATCTTTTTAAAAGAGGATTTCTGTGACACTTGAAACTTCAGCATAACATTGGTTAACGAGTCCCTAAGCAGATAAACAACAACGGCTACCAAAACAGCAAGTATGGATGAGCCGATATAGGAATGGAAAAAGCCATGAGAAGGCCAAGAGAGATCGAACAGAAGAATGAAAAAGGGTTCTACGTCTGGAATAACGCTTGCTATCAAGAGAGTTAATAGATCAAAAGTCGAAGAGAAAGCTAAGCCGAAAAGAAGGGCTGGACCAAGGTGGAAGGGAGTGAAAGGCATAATGATTCACCGTTATACTATTATACGCGTAGTTGAAATATTAAAATTCCGAAAAATAAAGTCTGGAGAGAAGTCTTTTGAACATTAAATTTATTAACGTTGTTGTTAATGCATTTAGGTTAAAAGGCGGTTTGTGGATGTCGCTTAAGTCAAAACTTAAAATCGAAAACGTTGGTATGTTCGCAGCTTTCGTCTTCTACGCAGTTGTTGGAATAATTTGTTTTGCTGTATTGGCAATAGTTGATTTCAGCCTCGTTCACATAGGCATAATTGGCATCTTAAGCCTAATAACCGCCTACGGATTGCTTAGAAGCAGAGCTTGGACGCTCTGGGTTGTCGTAGCCCTCTTATTTATAGCCACAACCTTTTCAGCATACACGCTTTACTTCGCCTTCGAGAAGGATGTGCTTCTTGACGTAGGCATGATTGCCTATCTTCTCTTCACGTGGGTTTTCACGGCTTACACTGCAGCAAAGAGAAAGACCTTAGAAAGCTAGACTAGCATAAAAGAAAAGTTTTAGCTTTCAAGTTCTTTTTGGAGAATTTCCCGCATTTTTATTGCATCTACATCTGGAACTGGACTCTCGCTTATTATCACCGGTCTCAGCTTAAACTCCGCTATAACCTTCGCAAGCATCGTGAAGTCTGGACCATATTCTGCCTTGTCCATTGTGTGATGGCGTCTTTCACCCTTATCCGTGAACTCAACCTTTGTAAAGTGGCAGTGCATATTTTTAACAGCATCTGTCCCCAATCGTCTCTCAATTTCTTCCACAACTTTGCGGAAATCCTCAACTTTTTTGAAGCATCCCTTACATCTAGCATGTAAATGCGCCCAATCAATTACAGGCTGCGTTTGTTCAACCTGTTCGCATAAGCCTAGAATTTCGTCTAAACTTCCAAACTGGGAAATCTTTCCCATGGTTTCCGGACCAAGTTTAACATTTCTAATTCCCAGAGTTTTCATGGTTTCAACAACTTCCTTTATAGCTTCTAAGCAATCTTTGAAAGCTTCTTTTGGCTGTTTTTTACCATAAAACCCTGGATGGAAAACCACTACGTGAGCTTTCATCCATTCCGCCGCTGTTGCGCAAGCAATTAAGCGGTTTTTACTGGCTTCAATAATTTCTCTTTTTCCACAAAAATTTATGAAATAAGAACCGTGGAGGCTCAGCCAAACATCATGGCCCTCAGCTTTTAAGCCAAGCTCTTCGGCTTTCTCTCTTCTAATCTGTGGTTTTGCGCCCCAACGGACGGCTTGATACTCAAAAGCGTCAAGCTCTTCCTCTTTCAAAAGTCGGGGAACATCAGCTAAGGTTGCCTTTATAACCTTAAATGATAGAGGAACTCCAGCTGGACCAAATCTCGGGCGGTCAGCCATTGCAGAAGCCTCTTAACGCCTTCTGCCTTTCTTATGGCGATAAATTTTTCGTTTACGTCCTCCGTAAAGAAGAGCTGCCAACGCAGAAACCCAAGCGGCAACGTTCTGAAAAACTAGATATTTCCCAGCGCCATCTAACTCAACCAACGGCTTTATCAGACCTCCAAGGCTTAGGACGAAATCTCTGAATGCCGGTGCAATAGACAGCAAAGCGTTGTTTGCGGCTGAGCAAATCCAACCAATAGGCGCCAAAGCCTCAGTAATGCCTTTCCCAGAATTGCTTATCCATGTCACAAAGCCAAGTAACCAAGAATCGTTTCGGTAGGCGTTTGACACTGTCCAATAGATTAGTTGCGGGTATGTCAAGACAGACACGAGGAGAATCAATGCACCGAAAACTAACAGCACTGTCAAGGCGCTTTTTATTGTTGCTCTTGCAAAATGTATTTTCTGCCAGATATACGCAACGCCTCTAATCCTTAACAACGCGGACTTTAGATTTCCAAAGAAGTCTCTTATTTTTTTTGTCAGTTTTTTCACCTCTTTAAACCCTCGTTCTTTCCTATGTTTGGAAACAGACCTGACCTTTCCTTTCCATTTTTCGGGTGGTTTTACGGCAACATGCCTCGTTAGATACGTCCAACTGGATACAAGTGCAATTATTACTGCGATTGGAACCAAGTGAAATAGTGGGCTAATTGTTATTGTTGTAGTCCAATCAGTGCCTGGAAATTGAGGGCTCCACTGTTGCAATGTTTCATCTTTGACGCCGAGGTTTATGGCGTAGAGGACAACAATGTATTCGATTAATGTGGCTACTATTAGGAATAGGAGTATTGCCGTTAGACCTTTAAGTGTCGTCCATTGGAAGATTAAACGTTTCGGAGGCTTTTTTGTTGACAACTAATTCACCGTTCACTGTTATGTTTTTATGAGTTTGTGTTGTGCAGGGAATATGAGAGTTCCCATTAAAAAATGTGACTGTGGATACTGCATATTGATTTTAATTCTGAAGTGTTAAGCCTTAAACTCTTTATTCTAACGGGCAAATACGTTTGTTCAGTTTCCAGTAGGGCTGTGCAAAACTATGGAAAATTTTGTTTTTCAAAGAGGTTGCTCTATGGACGTTTTGAAACACATCAAGAACATCAAGGTGAATTTTTCAGTGTTGCGGCAAGGGGAATTCATGTCCACACTTTGGACACTTGACAAATTTACATTGCACAGAGGATGGACAGCCGGAACAAGCCAAGGCTCTGCCATACGTTATGTCAAAGGTAAAACCACACTTCGGGCAGCTCAGTACGTGCTTCGATTGCGAGCTCATCTTGTGTCACTTTCTCTAGATCAAACACCTACGGGAATTTTAAAAGCTTTTCTAGAACTGTTGGTGTTAAGAGATTGCTGTTGACTGAAAAACAATTAATATTATATTTTTGAAACATACACTTTTGTTTATAGACAAAATCTAATCTGGGAAAACGATGCAGAAGACAAGTAAAACAAAACGGGCAGAGCTTTACAAGGATCGTAATACGCAAGCTTTTCTAGGCAAATTTCTAAGCGGTGAAATAAGTGAACTTAAACCGGTTTATGATCCTAAACTTGGTTATCGGTATCCAGTTGTTGAGGCAATTGTTGGCGACGCCGCGAATGTAGAAGATTTTTTGAATAGGCTTTGTGAAGCTGGAATATTGGAGCGAAGGCTTTACGATAAGATTATTTACTGTCCCAAATGTGGTTCCGCAAATATTTCTGTTCATTATTGTTGTCCATACTGCAAGTCATTTAACATCCAGAAAAGCTCCTTAATTGAACACGTCAAATGCGGGTATATGGATATAGAGGAGAGCTTTCTTAAGGGAAACAAGTTTGTTTGTCCAAAGTGTCGTGAAGAATTGAAAAAACTTGATGTTGACTATAGACAGGCTGGAACATGGTGCACTTGCAAAAATTGCAACAAAAACTTTGACATCCCCGTTACCGCACATTTCTGTAGAGACTGCCATGCAAATTCAACTTTCGAAGATGCCATGATCAAAGACGTTTACGACTACAGCTTGAAAGAAGAAATTAGAGAAGAAGCTGCAGTGGGCTGGGTTATAATCGAGCCCATAAGTGAGTTTCTGCGAGAAAATGGATTTGAGGTTGAAATTCGTGCCTTTCTGAAGGGCAAGTCTGGTGCAAACCACATGTTTGACATAGTAGCCTATAAGGGAGATGTTAAAAGAAAAGTAACAGTGGTTGATTTGGCAATCTTAACAGAAGATGCTGTGCCGGAGCAGCCAGTAATAGCGTTATTTGCTAAGATATTTGATGTTTCTCCAGACAGTGCCTACTTGATTGCGATTCCGGAAATGAGTGAGAATGGGAAGAAGATGGCAGGGTTGTATAATATCAAAGTTGTAGAGGCGGAAAACCAGAAAGATGCAATAAAAGCGTTGGAAGATAAATTGCTTGAGAAAGAGTAACATATGAAATCTATCTATGAGCAAATATTCAGTTTAATGGCTCGCAAACACCGCTGTGTTTCCTCTTTCCGTGACCACCTTAACCGTGTATGGTTTGTTTGGTAAACTTATGTCGCTGCGAATATTCGATTCTGTGTCTGCAGAATTGATGAATATGTTTACGTCGTATCTTCGGTGATCTGTCGAATTGTTTACCCATAAGGAAACCAAATGAGAAGTTGAAGACCCTTTATTCTGAAAAGTAAACTTCATCCCATTGATTACGACCCTAACAGCTAAAAAGTCAATGTCAATAATTGTTTGATTACTGTCTGCTCCTTCATCAATAATCTTTATATGTACTGTGCCATCGTCATGCAAATAACTGCTCCATCTGTCAGTGAAGTTTACGGCGTAGTAATCCCACTCTTTTGTGGGCGTGTGACCTGCAGTGGAGTTGAAGCCGCTGTCGCTGTAGGTTGATGATGACCAGTTATAAGCTTTCAGATACCACCTCTCACCGGTGTCGCTAGATCTGTACCTTATTTGTATTTCACCAGTCTGAATGTAAGTTAGAGGATAGGTGGAGATGTCTATGACAAAAGTGCCATCAATGCCAAGCCTGTTATCGCTTTGGCTCTGCTCCGTGCCGAGAGAAGCTGAAGGCTCTGGGTCAGTGATGTAACGAATAAGGATATCATCAAAGTAGGTTGTGTCACTTGTTCTCGACCCCCCAAACCCAACTTCACCGTAGCTTCTAGCAGTCCCACCACCGAAATTACCATCAACTGTCCATGTATTGGGCTCAGTTGTTCCAACTTGCCAGACCTTAACCTTCCCAAGTTTGTTAACGGGATCAATTACCCTGAACCTCATGTAATACCAAGTGCTTAATGACCAGCTGTAAGTTCCTCTTGTACCCCAAGAACGTAGATCATTCAAAAGCTCTAAGCTATCTCTATCGTCGTGGAACAACCCACAGTAGCCGCTACCTCTGGAAGGATCAGTGTCCATGCAGCAGGATAGCCCCATTCTGCTTAGATCACCACCCACAAAAGAAGTTACGTTTATTTTCACGAGCATATCAATATCAGTGTCAACATTGCCTAGTGCAGTGATGATTAATTTGTTCGGGTCTCCAGCCGCGCCAACATTCTTTAATTTGCTAGTTTCAATTGACCAAGTACCACCTCCAGTCTTTGCACTGTAAGAGGCTTCTGTGGTAATGTCTAGATTGTCTACTCTGTTGAAATCATCAAACCACAAATATACATTGCTTTTGTTCGCTGGTGGGCTTACAGCGCCTAGATTATCATAGTAGACATAGTAGTTGTTGTCGCTTCCATAAGCAGGGACATCAGGTTGGGTTTTGAACCAGACCTGCGTCGAGCTAGTATTCATATCTATAACATGGCGATCTATTTCAACCCAAGAAGACTCATTCCAAAAAACAATTCTCAAGTCGTTCCCGTTCGAAAGCATTTTGCCCGAGGAGACTAGGGCGGCGGTATCCATTGTCAAAAGAGTGGAATAGCCGGAACTGAGCGTGTATGCCATGTTGTTTGTGATCGTTATCTGTCCACGATAACTGTAGTCTACATTCCACCAATTCGAGCCCTCTACGAAGCTTTCATATTGGTCATCAATGGCTTGCGTGTCTTTAAATGTGCCACTTGTGTGGCTGCCTGTGTTCACTGTGTATTCACTTTGAGTCGCAAACCAAGAAGAGCGATTGACGTGTTCAACGTTTGCTATGCCTATATCCTCTTGCATTTTATCCCAATCAAACTGGTTCATCTCATAACTCCAAAGCACTACATTCGCAACTATCACTACTACTAGAGGTAGGCTTAGCATGACGACTATTACATTGCTTACTCCACGCCTATCGCGTTTAAGGCGCTTTATAATAGCCTCCAACATGAGTCCCCCTAGTTGTTACAACATCTACGTAGTATAGATTGCCTGAAGACCAACTGTATGAAATGTTAAGCCAGTCATGCTCATTTAGTTCTAAACTGAAAGGTGAAGTGAAAGACTGAGAGGTGTGGTTGACATAGACGGCTGAAACGTGAACAGCAACCTTTCCGACATTACGAAGATAAAAGCTGATGTGTGAATTGTTAAACCATAAATCTTCTATGATGATGCGTTCGCTCATGGTTTCCTTCAGATTAGTTGTAATCACATAAGTAGCGGTTGTAGCAATTGACATTGCAGCCACAGCCACAACAGTAAGCAAAAGATTGCTTAACACAGGAGTTATAGCCCGCTTATCCCAAAAAAATCTCTTGAGCTTTCTCGTCATTTTCTCTACCTCACAAGAAAAGCTTTAACGCTATGTATCCGCAAAGCATGAGGGTCAAGCTGTGTTTCAATCCAGCGTTTATTGTTCCTTCCCCCATTTTTCCCGCAACAACTCCTCCAAAGAAGGCTTGAATCGCTGTCATGTGAAAAAACATTCGCTGCATTCCTTCAGGCGCCATCACCGCTGACCCAAGTATTGGCAAGCCTTCTATGCTGGCGAAGAACGACTTGAAAAGCAGTATGATTGTGAACAAGAACACGAAGAATGCCACGTAAATTATTGCAATGTATGGTCTTGTCTGATTTCGCCGTTCCTTATCAAGCAGAAGCGTTGTCTGTATAAACTTGCCCATTGGGTCAAAGACCCTCTCCACATGCCCTCCTGAACGGCTTGCCTCAATTATCATCGGTACGGTTCTCTGCATTAGTACCGTGTTAACGCGTCTTTCCAAAGCTAGCAGCGCTTCTTCAAAAGTCATTCCCCAAGAAATCTGCGAAGCCATTTTTCTCAATTCAGCCGTAAGCGGGCCGTAATCTCTTTTAGAGGCTTCCTCCAAAGCTTGGGGAAGAGTCATACCAGTCTCTTGGGCTTGAACTATACTTCTAAAAAGATCTGGCAAGTGCTCGTTTACTGCTTTTCTCCATCTATAATCCACGTAGTTTAGGATTGTTGGAGGGAAAATGGCAACTATGACAGCGAAGAGAACGAACTCGTCGAATGTTGGGCTTCCCCAAAAAGTGAAATAGCCAAATAAGATTATAACTAAGGCTAAGGAAACCGAGCCAATCCACGCAATTTTTTTCATGTGCTTCTCTATTTTCGACATTTTTCATTACCATTTAGGCGAAACAGCATCCAAAATTATCAGAAATATTACAGAGCCCAGCGGAATTCCAAGATAAGTGAGCATGTTAAGTAGAAGGTCTGGACCCAGCCCGCCTAGGTTTCCCCCACCAAGCATAGCCATAACCGCAAGCATGATGACCATAAGCAAAGGCCCTGTGATGAGCAGAGACACGTAGAACTCTGACAAAACAGACAATGTGTCAGAAAATTTGCGTAGGCTTATTCTCTTTAGGTTCATGTACTGCCTAGACTTTTCGCGTAGATAAGCCGCCAGATTTCCGCCTGAATGTATTGTTGAGATAAAGCCCTCCAGCATTTCACGAAATCTTTCAGAAGGAGTTCGTTTCGAAGTCTCTTCCAAAGCAGATATTATGTCCAAACCGAAGAGATTCACATCTCTGACAATATTTTTAGCTTCTTCAGAAACGGTCAATGGCACGCTGAGATTTGAAATTGAATAGAAAATCTTTTCTGGAGAAACACCAGCGCTCGCAAGAATGGCCATGTAACCAGTTGTAAAAGGCAACTCATCCTCTACCTCCCTTTTGAGCTTGTCGGCGCGGTAAATTGGGTAGAAATAAAATCCAATTATGGAAAACGCAACTGCGAAGAGGCCTCCGCCAACACCAAATAAAACGGCTGGAAAAAACGGTATGTTGAAAGCGAAAGCAAGCAAGCATGGAATAGAAATTAATGCAGTGACTGACATGAAAATTGTGGCAAACAATGTTAGGCTAAGGTAAGCCTTAAAATTAACCTTTAACCCCGCCTTCTGCAGATTTAAGCCCAAGTCCTCAAAAAGTGGCAGAACGCGGTCAGTTTTTTCTCCGATAAGTTGGTAAGCTAGGGAATGCGGCTTTTTCAGTGCAAATTTAAATGTTTCTCGTGATGCTTCTGGTTTAAGTCTTTTTTTGATGCTGTTGAAAAATCTCTTTACTCTTTGTCGAATTTTTCTATTCTTCATTTTAGTCCCACTCTGGCTTTCTGGTAAACCCGTTTCGGGTTAGCATAATATTCTCGTATCACGTTTGCAACGTCAGTATGGCCACGGATGCCCTCGTGAACCATCCATTCCAAAACAATCTTTCTGCGATTTAACTCACGTTTGACTTTTCCTTTAGTAACACCCAACTTTTTCATTTGTCTCTCTAGAAGGCTGCTGTAGCCAGAAAAGACAAATTTATCGTCTCTTGGATTCCAGCTGAAAACCTCTTCAGTTGGAATGCTCTTCGTTTTCGGGTCAAGCTCCAAAACTTCCGTTGTTGTAGTTGCTCTTCTCGCTGGTTTTCCCTCCTTTTCTATTCTTGCTATAACCATTACAACGTCTATCATTGCTATGAGTGGTTTTGGAATATTCATCGGTTCAGACTCCAAACGGTTTATTACAGCTTCCACAGATTCCGCATGAAGAGTACTCATTCCAAGATGACCTGTTGCCATTGCCTGAAACAGCGTGTACGCTTCTTCTCCTCGGACTTCGCCCACAATAATGTAGTCTGGTCTTTGTCTAACAGCAGCCTTCAACAAGTCGAACAGGGTTATGCTTCCGCCCTTTTTGTCTTCGTGTCCAAAGCCTAATCTAACGACTGAAGGTATCCAGTTCTCATGTGGAAGGTTAAGCTCATGCGTGTCTTCTACGCTCACTATTTTCATTTCAGGCTTTATGAACATGGATAAACAGTTCAGCATGGTTGTTTTTCCAGCTGCAACGCCGCCAGCCACAATTACTGAGGCTCTGTTTTCTATGAGGTACCACAAGTAGGCTGCCATTTCTGAGGATAGGGTATTGAATGCTATTAAATCTGAAATTGTTAATGGGTCAACTTTGAAGCGTCGAATTGTGAATGTTGATCCTCTTCTGGTGACTTCACTTCCGTAGGTCAGTTGTATACGACTTCCATCAGGGAGCGATGCGTCTAAAATTGGGGATGCTATGGAGATGTTTTTTCCTGCTAGATATGCCATTCGAATAACGAAGGAGTTTAGTTCAGCCTCATCTTCAAATACTATGTTTGTTGGTAGCGACTCGTACATTCTGTGCCAAACATAAAGCGGTATGTTTACGCCGTCTGCCGACACATCCTCTATTAGATGATCCTTCATTAACGGGTCTATTTTTCCATAGCCTATGAAATCGCGTATTATGTAGTATATGAATTTATCAATTGCCTCTGGTGGAACTTTTATACGGTATTTTCTAATTGTTTCCTTTGTTTTTTCTTTCAGATAGTTTTCTGCTTTCTCCTTGGTTTCTATTTCTTTCAGGCTTACATTCAGCTCGTCAATTAAAAACGTCTTTATTTCCTTTAGCCGTTCCTTCTCATCTTCTTGCAGTGTCGGCTCTATGATTTCGTACATTATTTTTTGTGTTTTCGGATCTTTGACTATTGCCGCATATACATAGGGTTCTCGTATGGGGTAGACTTCTCTGAAAACAGCTGGTTTTTTACCTTCCTCTTTTATTAGTATGCCAAATTCTGGTTTTTGCACTGTTTTGGGAGTTTTGGGCACTTGTTTTCACCGTTTCTGTGTGGTTGTCTTTTACCTAGAGTATGCTGTGAAGCCTTGATATACTCTATCGTGAGTCTTAATAAGTTATATGCATGTTTAATATTTAGCATGCTTAACCTTAACCATCACAAAAACAGCCAGCTTTACACACAAAGAACTGCTTAGAAAACTCATGCTCTAGTTTTATTGTGTAACCGAGTGATACCAACTGATTAAGTATTCTGGCAGCTTCAGACCTCTTTCACCCAGTCTTTCAGTCAATTTAACTGGCAGAGGACTTAAAACGTATGCTGCTCTCATATAAAATCTTCTAGGTTGACCTGGCTTAACTTCTTCTTCTAGAACTATTCGGAAGTCTGACTTTTCGGCCAGAGTTGACTTCTTTGCTCCCGTGATTCCCAACACAATTCCATTCAATTTCTTAAAGATGTCACGCCAAATGATGACAGGCTTGGTTTCTCCGGAAAATGACACCAAAATCTCAAGATCCCCGGCCCTTGGATGCGGAGTGTTCACTCCTCTAGCTATATAGACATTATCTCCCATGAAACCCTTGATGTGAAACAGTCTTACACCACTCATCTTTACAATTTCATTTGCTGTGCCTTTTCCGCCTAGAAACACACTGGTCCTTCTTTCCAATATGTCAATGATGTGTGTGTAAGTTTCTGACTGCACATTCGAATCAATCATTGACCCTATCTTGGCGAATTCTTCTTCGCAAAGCTGAAGCATCCCATCTACATCTAGGTTTCGGAAGATCGCTTCAGTCATCATGGACAGAAGAAACAAGCTCCCTAGCTCGAAGATGTCACCCATAATGCCTATCTTGCTATATTCAAAAGAGGGTTTCGATCTTCCTCGCCCTTTTAACTTAACCACATGACCTTGTTCGCGCACTATCTTGGCTAGTGGCGAGTTTAAGTTAGAAGTTATAAGTCCCATAGAAAACCTTGACGTTTTCTTGTCTTCAACGTATTTTGCTAAATCTTGCGCCATCCCTAGCGGATCATCAGAGAAGCCGCTACCAGAGTTAATCAACAGCAGGGTTTTTTTGTATCGTCTTTCAAGCTCGGCTGCCGCATCATACATGTTTTTTCCAGGAAAGCCCGGGTCGTCCGGAGTCAACACAACCTTGTTCCTCCAGCCTATTTGGCTCATTGCGATCTGGCTCATTGCAGCATTCAAGGAGTACAGTGATCTGCCGGATCCTCCGCAGACTACACAGTTTGCTGATTTTAGGTCTTCATATAGCGGTAGCAGTTTTGCCTTCCTGATGTTGAAAATATTGTCTCTAATGCTGTTGACGTATCCTATATGGCTGATGTTGCTTTTGATTTCACTCACACCTCATTCAAGAATGAAACGTCAACTATTTTATATTTGTCTTGAGTGTAAATCCTTTTCTGAAATTTTGTACTTATTTGTATCTTTCCCGTCTTTTCTTTCTTTTTCTTTTAAGTTTCCTTTGTTTCTTCTTTTTCCACTTTGCGCGAATATGTTGCACGCTCCAGTTATATTCTTACTCTATTGTTGCAAGTCTCCTCTTTAAATCCTCCTCGGTCCAGCCTAACCGATGCATCAACTCAACAATTAAACCATTCAAAAACACCAAGCAATTGTTCTCAAAAATGCTTCCAAGATGGGTTAAGGGTTCACGTTCGCCCGCAGGCTGTCTAGCCAGATAATCCTCTTCTTCAGGCCAACCCATTTTTGCTCTCCCCTTTTCAAGCTCCGAAAAGCCCATACACAAACGCGTATATTAAAAATCTTGCGGTTTAAAAAGTCCTCCTAACAGCTCATTCAGAGATGGAATTCTAAAGGATAGATGGATGTAGATTGCGACTGCTAAGATTAAAACAGTGATGACTATTAAAACGAAGTCGCCTCTGTGCATTTTAAGCACGTACAGGTTTGTACGTTTCTTTGTTGCTCCCCATGCACGGGATTCCATGGCTTCAGCTAATTCTAGGCTTCTGCGAATTGCACTCACAATTAGGGGTATGAGAATTGGAATGTAATTTCTAATTCTTTTCAAAAAGTTTCCACGTTCAAGCTCTAAACCTCTCGCTTTCTGGGCATCCATAATTGTTTGGGCTTCTTCGGCTAGAACAGGGACAAATCGTACTGCGGTTGTGAAGGCGAAACAGAACTCATAAGGAATACGTGTTTGTTCTAGAGCTAAGCCTAGATGGTCTGGTGATGTGGTTAGGAAGAAAATGGAGAAGGATTCAATAAGGACTATGAAGCGTAAAGTCATGGCAAAGGCATATTCCAGATAATAGACTGGATTTGTGTAACCAGCGCCAATAAACGAAAAGACAAAATTCGTTAAGAAAATTACTATTGCTAAGAATGCTGCTCCCCGCATGGAACGAACCCATTCACGTTGGACACCAGCCAAAATGACGAATGGAACTTGTATCAAGAACAGTATTGCTAAGGGCAGTAGTTCCCAGAAGATTATTGCAGCCACAAAAATTGCACAAACATAGACAAATTTTATTCTTGGGTCTAGGTTGTGAATGGGCGAGTAGACCCTTCGAAACTTGAGTCCGTCAAAAACGCTCATTTTGCTCTCGCTTCCAAGAGATTGAGCAGTTTTTCCCGTGCCTTGTAAACGTCGATGACTTCTTTTGGCAGTTGAAAATCGGATAGTTGTAGGAAAATTTGAGTTATTTGTGGTGGTACGATTGACGCTTGGGTTAAGATTTCAGGGTTTGTAAGCACTTTTCGTGCTTCACCATCAGCTACTATTCTTCCCTCTCGCATTAACAAAACTCTTGGGCTGCATTCAGCCACGAACTCCACATCGTGCGTAACGATGATTACGGTTTTTCTTTGAGCTTTCATTTGTAGGATGAACTGAAGAAGATTTTCTTTTTGTCGGTAGTCTTGCCCTATGGTTGGTTCATCTAACATCAATATTTTTGGGTTCCAAGCTAAAATTGAAGCTAAGGCTACACGTTTCCTTTCTCCGCCGCTCAGCATGAAGGGCGAGGTTTTTCTATATTGTGTTAAGCCTAAAAGGTTTAGAGCCCACGTCACTCGCCTTTTTATTATTTTTTCTTTAAACCCGAAGTTCTTTAGTGCAAAAGCTATTTCTTCCTCAACTGTTTCGCTGAAAAGTTGGCGATCCGGGTTTTGGAACACGAATCCAACGTTTCTGGCTAGGGTTGCGACGCTAACTTTTGTTGTGTTCACCCCGTCAATATGCACGGTTCCTTTGGTTGGCTTTAGCAGTCCGTTGAAGTGTTTGACTAGAGTTGTTTTTCCAGCGCCATTTTCTCCCATTATGGCTACAAACTCACCGTTTTTGATTGTTAAGGATACGCCTTTTAATGCTTCTACACCGTTTGGATACGTGAAGTAAACGTTTTCAGCTTCAATCATTGGCTTTTGAGCGCCTCCCTTAGTATGGCTGCCATCTCATCTGAAGACAACGGGACCGTGTTGCTGAGGTTTACTCCGTCTTTCCGGAGTATCTGGTATAGGCGTGTTGGCTTTGGAATTCCCACTCCGATTAGGCGGGCTTGTTCAGAGCCTAAAATTTTTCGGGGTTCTCCGTCGAGAACGATCTTTCCATCGTCCATTATGGCAATGTGATTTGCGTATCTTGCAGTTAAGTCAAGTCTGTGCTCAACAAGCACTACGGTGATTCCGAGCTTTCTGTTTAAATCGTAAATGACTTCGAATATTTTCTTTGCACCCAACGGGTCGAGGAAGGATGTTGGCTCGTCTAGAACTATTATTTCTGGTTGCATGGCTAAAACAGATGCAATTGCTACACGTTGTTGTTGTCCGCCTGAAAGTTCGTGGGGTGCCCTTTCCCTTAGGTCACATATTCCTGTGAGGTTGAGTGCCCAGTCCACTCTCTTTCGCATTTCTTCTCTTGGGACTCCGAGGTTTTCAAGTCCGAAGGCTACGTCCTTTTCTACGGACAGCGCGAAAAGCTGGTTTTCCGGATTTTGGAAAACAAGTCCTACATGTTTTGCCATTTCGTAGATTGGTTGTTCGGAAATTCTAAGTCCTGCGACCGTTATTTCGCCTTTTAGTTCACCTTGGTAGAAGTGTGGGATTAATCCGTTGAAGCATCGGCAGAGTGTTGTTTTTCCGCATCCGCTTGGGCCTGTGATTAGGACGAATTCTCCTTTGTCAATTTTTATGGAAACGTCTCTAATTGATGGTTTTGTTCCACTGGGATAAGTGTATGTGAGGTTTTCTGTTTCTATTATTGACATGCTGTTGGTGCCTGCCTATTTGTAAGCGGGTTCATTTCTCATTTAAGAGTAGCTACTTGATTTTTAGTTAACTTTTCCTTTAAAAGCCGTAAACAACGCTTAAACACGGTTTGAATGTCTCCTGCTCCGTTCACTCCGGCGGCTGTGGAATGTCCACCACCCATGCCATGCAGATGTTCGCCTAGCGGTCTAGCTACATCCTTGCCAAGGTGGATGCCTGTTTTTTTGTAAAATTCGCGGGCTGCACGCAAACTGATTTCTAGGGTTTCATTTTTCTGTCCAGCCACAACTGCGACATGAGCGCCTAATTCGATTATTGCCCTTGCGGCTGAGGCTTGGTAGGCGCTGACGTGTGAAAACGCAATAATCCATTCGTTGATTCTAGCGAGTTTGATTCTTCTGGAGGCTTTTAGTCTTGCGACACGTTCTGAAAATTCCATAGGGAGTGAGAGCAGAGACATAGTCTCTTGAGCATTTACTCCAGCGTCAACTAGTCCTGCGATTTTTTTCAGTGTAGATGAGTTGGCTATGATGAAGTGGCGTGTGTCAAAGGCTATACCTAAAAACAGTGCTTTCGCCTCGTTTTCGCCTGGTTTAACGTCAGTCTGCTTATAGAAGTCGTAGACGATTTCGCATGTTGAGGAGACTTCTTCATTTGTTATGTATAGTTTTGCCAGCTGTTGTGTTTCTGGGTGGGGTGCATGATGGTCAATAACTATGATTGGCGCTTTTGAGGTTTTCACTTTTTCAGCTAGATTATTTAGTTGTTGGATTGTGTTGGTGTCCAATAGGATTATGACGTCAGAATTTTCCACGCTAGGTTGTGTTTCCACTTTTATAGGTAAATGTTTGAGTAGATGTTTTGAAAGTCGGCTTATTCCGTGAGTTGCTCCAATCTCAACTTCAAGATTCGGGTTAAAATGTTTTAGTAGGCTTTTGAAGGCGTAGGCTGAACAGATAGCGTCTGGGTCAGCGTTGTGGTGACATAATAAAACAGCAACTTTAGCATCTGATTCATGTAGAATTTTAGTTATTTCTTCGAATGACATTTCAGTTCCCTTAAGTAATTTTCAGCTGAAGTGAAGGCTTCTTTTATTGCTTCGTCAACAAGTTTTTGCACGTTAAATTTTTTCATTATTGGTGATAGCGAAACGTCAATGTCAACCGTGAGCCTTACAGGTTTTGTTCCTTCAGTTTCTACACTTATGTTTAGGGCTTCTATTCTTTTTTGAGAAACCTTTGATATTAGGTATTGTCTGGCGGTTTTTTCCACAATTGAGCAGAGTTCTTCAATTTGTTCGCTTTTGAGCTCTGGTATCCCTATTTCCACGGTTTTCCACCAGAAACGTTTTTGAAGGCTACGAGGGAGAAATGGAGCTTAATTCTTTTTGAAGTCTAGTCTGCAAATCCTTCAGTTGTCCTCGTAAGCGTTCTTCTTGCTTTCCGAGAACTTGAACTCGCACGTTAAGCAATTCTTTCCTTTCGGTTAGATCGGCGGTTACTTTTGGTTTTTCGGCTTTTACTAAAAGCGAGCCTATTGCTTTGTATATGGTTGTGTCGTCTGCTGTTTTTTGTAACTCGCTTAGAGCTTGTTCGATTTCTGTTAGTTCGAGTTCTACTTGCTGTTTTTGTGCTAAGATTGTTTGGAGTGTTTGTTGCAGCTGCTGAAGTCTTAGTAAACGTTCTTGAATTTGAGGTGGAAGCTTCGAAATTTCTTCACTCACTTTGTGTTACCTTCCGTCTGCACAGCAATACATCAAAGCCATTAATTAAACATTCTCTAAAACATCAATTCCTATCGGAAAATCAGTATCTGGTCAAAAAATAGTGGAGGAGGATTCGGCGGCATCAACAAACTAGATGCCGAGTTGGCTCGATATATTTTGTACGAGAAAAGGATAAAATCTAGAGAGCTTTAGCACGCTAAGAAATATTCTGCAAAACTTCTATGACATTCGTCATCGAATTTATCCATCTCAAATAAGCGTTTACTGCTGCACGCAAAGCAACCGTATCCTTAGCTTCAATCTTCAAAATCAAAAAAGTGTCATCTTTCTCCAAAGATGCTCGTGAACGCATCGTCGGAGGCTTTCTAACCTCTGGTAGTAACGCCTTAAAAATGATTTCCAAGTGCCTCTGTGAAGGAAATTTCAAACGCAAAACAGTATTAGCTTTCATCTGTTTAGCTCCCAAACCAAATGCGATACTCTAATCTGTGGACCAATCTCAACAAGATCTGGAATAAGCTTAAACGTGATAATCATGCGGTTTGGCGGATCTGCCGAAATCTGCATTGCAGCCTCAAATTTTCTATCATGAATTTCCTTAACGGAAAGAATTGGAATGTTAAAGAATTCTGATAAAACATTTTCAAGTCTCTTAACCTCTAATGAAGGGGTCTTTGAAGCTGCGATTGCAACGGACCTTATTCTCTTTCTTCTGGGCGAGTTTTCTTCGAAGTCTCTACGCAACTTTGCGCCTTTTACGTAAATTAATGGTGGAATAACATCCAACCCCTTCGCACTTGTTCTGAATAACTGTATTTTTCCCGAGTCTCCTCTCCATTTACCAATAATAATTACCTTCTCTGCGTCAAGCTCTAATGCTTTCTCAGCCACTCCGCCAAGGCTCATTTTGCCGCGATTTGTCCGCACAACGTTTGGAAAAGTGTTTGAAAGGTCTTTGCAAAATGTTCTCGTGTTCTTTGCTGGTCTCCGCGAAGTAGTCAATAAAATAAACGTTTTCTTGACCAATGTCTAAATCACTAACGGAGCTAGAAAAAAGCTGTCGCTTGGTTTTTACTCGGTTGCTGCTGTCTCTTCTGCAACTGTTCCCTTAGCTACACGCTTTGCTACTACTCCAAGCTTAGTGATTGGAGTGTAGGCTCCACCAGTAAACGTGAACCCGCATTTCCGACATTTCCAAACGCCAACACTTATCCTCTTCACTCGTTGAAGTCCACACTGCGGACATTTATGGGGCTTCTTCATTCCCTTAACTACTTTGATGTAGCGTTTTCTGACCGTGGCTCCGTATCGGGCGCCTAGCCCGCGTGTCGGTCCCACTTTTTTTGTTCTCTTTCCCACGGGTGTTTCACCAGTTTAGTTTCTTTCGAATTTCCTCAGCCTTCTCTATAGCCGTTTTAGCGGCTTCTAATACTTGTTTCGGTGTAAAGTATCCGCTGCCTCCCTTCTGGATTGCGCATACATTTTCGTCATCATCAATTGTCATGGTCAGCCTAGCATCCATTGTCTGCTCTTCCTCAAGCCATGGATCAACAATGAGCTTGTCATTTATCTTCGCAAAAGTGATGGCAATCGGATGTTTGCCAACTGGGAGCGGAGTGTAACCCGGTTTTATCTTCACTTCATCTTCTTCTATCTCGTAGTTAAGCATCTTCGTGTTAAGCAATGCGGCGAGAGCAGCTAATGCGGAGGCATCAATTAGGTTTCCATCATGGTTAAGCACGTAAACATCCACAAAAACCACAAACACTTTCTTACCAGGTTTTATGCATAACTTTTTGAAGTCAATTGCCTTTGATTCTCTTATTCCTCTGTCAACAACTCTGGCAAGTTCTATCGAGTCTTCTTTCGGTGGTCCCGGCTCAAAGGTTGGTGACGCTAACGGTACAAGCTCAGCGTTTACGGTTAGAACGCCTTCATTAGGTGTGTCTGAAAATGGTTTGCCGATTTCAATTTTTGTTCCAGCTATGATTTCCGTCTTTCCGAGGAGAACCCTTGCTGAACCTTCAGCCCGTTCAATTAGTCCTTGTTCAACTTTTATTTCACGATAATCTTTTAGACCTCTACCATCCAGTCTTTTTCCGTTCGCGATTAGATCTAAAATCTGCTTTTGCTTTACACGAACAATTATAGACGACATTATTCTTCAACCTCCTTAACACTTTCATATTTGGCTTTTAACGCTTCCTTTTGCATTGTGTAGATTTTTCTGCATCCTTTAAGGGCTAGATTTACCGCTTTTTCGAACTCTTCAAACGTCAGAATTCCATCCATCTGTAGCAATGTTATTGCGTTAAGGTTCGGCATTAAAGCCACAGGTACATCAGCGCCTCCTTTTTTGTCTTCAGTGTCCATTAGATCCAGCACTATGGTGTCGTCAGCTTTTCCAGCTGCGCAAGCAACGACCAGATCTCGCATTGGAATGCCAGCATCCGCTAAGGCTAACGATGCTGCTGTAATGCTTGCACATCTTGTTCCTCCATCAGCCTGCAAAATCTCAACGAAAATGTCTATGCCCGTCCGCGGATAGTATTCGAGGAAAATCGAGGGTTCAAGAGCTTCTCGAATGACTTTTGAAAGTTCTATGTCTCTTCTTGACGGCGCTGGCGACTTGCGTTCCTGAACAGAGAAAGGTGCCATATGATAGCGGCATCTCAGAACTGTTCGATCTGGAAGTGCCAAATGTTTAGGATGCAACTCTCTTGGACCATATACACCAGCCAAAATTTTGTTTTTCCCCTGCTGGATGTATGCTGAACCGTCAGCATTCGGTAAGATACCTACTTCGATTTTTATTGATCTTAATTCTTCTGGTTTTCTTCCGTCTAATCTTAAACCTTTTTTATCAATTAGTTTTTCAGGTTTTTGACTCACTGTTTAATTCCTCCTTTTGTTTTGCTTTTTCTTTCTTAATCATCTGGGCTATGCGGTCCGTTAAACCAGATGTGTGAGATTCACACTCAATTTTACGAAGAGCCATTATTGCCAACTGTTCATCTTCCAGGTTTTTACCAGTAATTAATATAACTCCATTCTGTCCAAGAATGATGTGGCAGCCTGTTTCCTGTTTTATCATGGACACCATTGAGCCTTTTCTACCGATCACGCGGGGGATCTTTGTCGGAGTCATTTTTACAATTTGTCCGCGGGTTATTTTCCCAAGTCCAGGTTCACCTACTGTTAGTCGTGGGTCGTGCGCTCTGTCGTAGGCTATTATTTTTGCGATTACTAAGTCGCCTACATCAAGAACTTTGGACAACTCGTTTTCCTGCGGTCTGAAAGGCCTGCTTAAGACCTCTGAAGCCCTTAAAATAGCCAAATATGGCGAGCTTATGTCTAGTGTCCATCCGCTGAAACCAACTTCCACGATGGTTCCTATGACGGTGTCGCCTAGTTTTGGGATGTAAAAGGCTTTGAGAGCAACAACGTTTACATTTTTGTCTTCGTATTGCACAAGCCCCAGTCTTGATGCATAAATTTTGTTGTTTTCCTTGTATGTGTTTTCGCCTGCAACGTATGTTCCTTCTGCAAGCAAATCTCCAGGTGCTACAAGCTGTTTTCTTTCAAAAAAGGTTGGCATAATTTACACATCCATACATTCGTAATAAACCATTAGGAGAGCATTTTCGCTTCTGCTCTTCCCTTAGTTATTTCTCCGATTTTTTCTAGGAATGGACCGTATAAGCCTGCTGACATCTCTAAGACTCCGTGCCATGAACCGTCTCCGCGCCATTCTTCACGTTTTATTGTTCCAAATCCCTTGATTGTTCCGTAGGCTTTGGCTGCATATTCTGGTGGTATGCGAACTCCAACTGACACCTGCTCCATTTTTAATGGTAGAACACTTCGTAAAAGTTTGATTATTTCCTTTGCTTGTTCTTCTACTGGTTTAAAGGTGTCTATTGAGTAGTGGATTTGTTCCATGGCTTGTTCTACGCGTAATGGTGGGTGTGGAAGGTTTGTTCTCGGGTCGACGCATTGTCTTGATATGAAAGCTATTATCTGTTTTCTTTTGTTGTCAATCATTTTTCTGCGTTGTTCGGTTGTGAGTTGTATTGTTCCCTTTTTCAGGATTGTTTCTGCAACCTTTAGTGGTTCTGTTGTTCCGAAGGCTTTGCGCAGGGCTTCTTCTGAGGCCTTGGTGCCTTTGTTTGCGTCTAAGAATATGGTTTCAGTAGCCAGGGCTTCTGTTATTGCTGGTATTTTTCCCATGCGATATTGTAATGCTTTTTCGGGTTTTACGAGAACCTCGAAGTGCCCATTATCTTTTGTGAAACGGGCAATTGTGTATTTTTCACCCATCCCCATTTCACTTGCCTGAACCTAATTCCTTCAGGTATTCTCCAATTTTGTCGTTGCTTAGCATTTCCATTTTTTTGGTTGCTGAAGGAATAACTGCTATCTTTATTCTGGGCGGCAACTGTCTAGTTTCTAGGGCTTTTACGAGGCATTTCACTGTGAGCTTTGTGGTATCTTCAAGGCGCATTTCTTCACGGTATTCCTCTGTCAATATTTTGATTACTGTTTCTTTTCCGGCGCCTTCTGCTCTAGCTTTGTAGCCTCGATATGTTCCACTTGGATGTGTGCCAAACACGTGGTTTCCAGTTTTGTCTACTCCAGCGAAGATCATTGAAACTCCGAAGGGTCTCACGCCAGCATGTTGTGTGTAAAGTTGTTTTATGTCGCATACTCTTTTCGTTACTACTTCTACGTCTATTGGCTCATCGTATGTTAACTTGTTGCTTTGGGCGTATATCCGTGCATTGTCTATTAGGACTCTTGCGTCTGAGCTTAAGCCTACTATGGCTGCTCCTATGTGGTTGTCAAGTTTGAAAATTTTCCAAGAAGATTCCGCTTCTTCAAGGGGATCAACTGTCTCCTCTGCCCCTAAAACTACTCCTTCACGGCATTGTATCCCCAAAATTGTTGCTCCACGGTTAACCAATTCCATTGCGTATTCAACTTGAAAAAGCCGACCGTCCGGTGAGAAAACGGTTATTGCACGGTCGTACGCTCCTGGTGCTGCAAATACAGACATTAAATATCTACCTCAATGTATCTTAAACTCGCTTGCAGACTGTCATATAACAACTGAACTAAAAACCTTTTCCTATTTGTTCTAGCTTTTAGTTCAAGTCGCTGCTTTCCTTTACGGAAGATCTTGCGTCCGTCACTGTGTTCGCCTGTGACGCTCTTCTCAAGTTTTTTGCGAATGATAGTATGCTGGTGTCTCATGGAAAAACTTGTGATTGGTTCAAGTAGTTGTCTTTGGCACGATAGTTGGAGTCTACGGGTATTGCATGAAATTTCAACGAATACGACTTGCCCCTCGATATTTTTTAAAAACGCTATGCTCGAGAAATGGGAATATTTGATGTAGCATCAGTTCATGGCATGTTTCGCATCAGAAAGTCATGAAAGAGCCTAGCTAATGAAGACGTGTGCTGGAGGTTCTCTAATAATTATGTGGAAATTGGCTTAATTGTTGTTGTTGATAGGGGGAGGGGGTCTACAACAACAAATTATGAAGGTTTGGCAATGATGGTGACTTGCCACTCAAAAATAGGTCAACAAGGTAATTAGAATAGAATTGGAAGTAGTACAGCGCCCTAGGAAAAGTGACTACTGAATTCTTGGCAGTTCGTTAGTTTTGCTTGTCGCAATGTAAATTAAGCTGATCTTATGGAAGGATCGCCTGTTTTGAGTCTCGAAAGAAGAATGTTGTGGTACTTAAATCAGTTGGGCTTAGAATATTTTATGAATGATTAAAGCGTGCTGTATCATGAATGCGCAATATAACCTCCCTAGAATACAGCCAGAAGCATAAGCCTAATAACAGGAAAAGTGCACAGAAAGATTCAAACCCAGACTATGAAAGAATAATGTTTCTTCAGACCAACTTTCGTCAGGTAATTCGCTTATCGCACTCACAGGCAAGATCCTCCTTCCATTTAATTGGAAACTTTTCCTTCCTAATGTGCTTGTGCGGAGTTCTTTTCCAAAACTTCTGAGTGAACGCGCGCTCAGCCTAAAAAACCGCCAAAGCCGGAGAAACCTAAGAAGCCTCGGAAATAAGCCTTTAAACGCCTAACCGCTCGATTTCTCCTTTTCTTTTTAACTTTAATGTTCAATACTTCTTAAATGTTGTTTTTACCATGTAATAGTCGAGTATTGATGAGGAAAAGAAAGTCTGGTGTAGAGAACCTTTTTGTTTCCACCTCCGAGGAAATCTTAATCGCTTTGTTAGATGATGAACTGAGCTGTGGAGAGTTGGCTGAACGTGTAGGATTAACCGAGCAGCATCTAAGCCGGCTTCTGCCAAGGCTCGAAGATCATCAGCTCATTTATAGCAAGTATCCGAAGATGCAGAGAATAAACCGTTTAACGTGTAAGGGTAGGCTCTTGGCTTTGTGTAAACTGCAGAAAAGAAATTCCAGAAGAGGAAATAGCGTATTGTGGTATGTACGGAGCACCTCTCTGCAAAGAATGCCGAGCCACTGGGCTATGCTCCAACTGCACGGAACTTTGGATAGCTGAAATAGACCTAGAAGACACAGAAGCAGAAGAAGAGCCGTAAAACCATTTCCCATAAAACGAAAAGTCGTTGTCGACACCTCTGAAATAACAACAACAAAAGACAACCAGACAACCGAAAAATGCTTTTAAAGTCTTTAATGTAACATGCCAACTTTCGGGTAACTGCTTAATAACTATGGAAGAGTTTTAAAGTTGTCATCTATGGTTTTTAGCTGGTAGCAAACTTATGCCATAAGTAGGAAAAGAGGAGCTGGAATTGCTGCAAAATCTTCACTTATAAGAGTTTGCTTACCCGTATAAACCAATATTCCTCTAACCCTTAACTGCTTACTTAGCCTGACTAGCTTTTTCATGTGATCACTATTGATTTTCTGACCAGAATAAACTTCTATTGGGACGAGTTTTCCTTTGATGTCTACTAAAAAGTCTATTTCCTTGCCGGGTTGCGGCTTGTAATAAAACATTTTCCTCTTCAGTAATCTCATATCCTGAATGACTTCTAAAGAAAGTATCATGTGCGCAACATTACTAGCAACAACCATTTCCGTTATAACACTTTTCCACTTGCCTAGCATGTTCAAAACCATAGAATAGGGCTCCCTACTCCCCGCACTTATAGCCTTGAAGGCATAGAACATTAATGGATCCCAAAAGTAAAATTTCTTAGGACTTTTCGCCGGAGCCCTACGCCTGCTTAACTCTTTCAGCTTCGACACTTCAAGCAGAACAAAGGCATCCACAAGATAGTCCAAATATTGTTTAACCGTGTTATGTGAGATTCCAAGCTTGCCAGCTAAACTGTTAGCACTGGTTTCTTTTATTGGAACGGTTTCAAATGGTCCTCTTGGAGCCTCTAACAATTCCCAAAGAACATTATAAAGTGTGTCTTCATTTAACCGCCACTTTGTTGCATCTTTGACTGCGAGATCTACAAACTCCATGTAAACGCTCGGATTTATTCTTCCCAGAGTAAGATGTTGCCGAATTGCAAGTGGGAAACCACCTGTCAAAAGGTAATCTTCAAAGTACGCATAAAGCTCATTCAGATAGGTTTCACCCATCTCTAAAGTCGATGGCATCTTACCCCCAAGCTTCGTAAGTTCCATAAAAGCATCAAGTCTTTTCTGAACTTCTAGGAATCTCTCACTGGTAAAGAAATCTCTAAGTGCATGCTTACCAGCCAACTGTTCCTTATAATATGCATATTCAGAAAACTTCATTGGAAAAAGCAGTTTATCGTTACCACCTTCTAACATCACTCCTTTTCTTAACCCAAGAACCTCAGCACCCCTTTTAACATCTAAACTGTGACTTCCAGTAATCAACAACTTAACCTTATTTTTAGACAAAAGACCCGCATCACAGAGATCCTTCACAGCAACCTGCCAGTTTCGCAGACTACTCACTTCATCAAGAAAAACATAGGCATCACCGGGATAATCCGCCCTTCTCGCAAGAAAATCCCGAATTATACTAGCTAAACCCTCAACGCCACCCAATCCAGGCCTATCACAACGTATGTAAGCCACCTTCAACGGACTGACCCTATCCGAATGAGAAAGACTATGCAAAAAAAGTTCCCTAAGCAAGAGCTTCACTAAGGTAGTTTTCCCAACACGCCTCGGTCCCCTTAAACTTATAAGAACATAATCCTCGGCAACATCAAAAAGAATATTCTTTCTCAAAAGAAAAAGAAGCCGTGGCATCCATATCTCTTCAATCCTCAAGACTGCACCTGGTTTTCTGAGTCGCCCAAGCTCATGGTCTCGTTCCCCCATTTCCTCAGTCAAAGGAACCCTAAAATGACGTTCCATCTCGTCTAAAGGCAGCTTCAACTCCTCTTCTGCAGTTTCCATTAGACCCTGTAAAAAGCTCAGAAAATCAGGTCTCCACCACCAATTATCCTCAACTAGACTTGAGATTGACAAGTTTATCATCCAATCTTGTCAGCGCATTGACAAGATAAAAGCTTTTCGCAAAGACACTCGTTTAATTCTCTGCTTAATAGGAAAAATGTTTGATGAACAACGAACGTTAACTTGTTTACCGAACTTTTGGAAGCCCCCTTAATCAAAGCTTTTTCTTCAACACAAATCGGTCATTAGACAGTCTTTAGCCAGATCCCAGCCTTCACGCGCTAGAGGCATAGAAGCAGAAGACCAATGATACCAGTCCTATGAATGGAAAAAATTATTGTTGATTACCTAGGGATAACCACAACAACAAAAGCCAACCAGACAACCGAAAAACTTCAAAGTTTTAAATGCAACATGCCAACTTTTGGTCAACTGCTTAACAACTATAAAAGAGCGTTAAGAAAGTTCGCTACCTATCATTTTCATGTAATGAAACTCTGGTTCTAGTCGCAAACCCTTTATAAACAGCTTGCGACTGAACTCGCAAGGCGCTTATAAAAGACCTAGGCCAAAATGGAATTGAGATTCCGCGATACTCTGGTTCAGCTAAACACTTTCAGCCACATGTTACTTATTCCCTTTCTACATCTTGAAGAGTTCGTTATTTACCGAACTGTTCGTTATTTACCGAACATTTAAATAATCCAACACTACGAATATGCTTGTGAGATGAAATTGTCTGTAAAACTGTCGTCTCCTCAAGCTTTCCGTATAGCTAAATATTTGCTGGAAAAACCTGTTACTTATCAGCGTCAAATCCACCGAGACCTCGGAATATCAATCGGCTGGATAAACACGGTAGTCAACTCCCTTTACGAAGCAGGCATAACAAAAAAGGGGAAATGGCGAAGAATCGAACTTGAAGACCCATACGCGCTTCTTGACCTCCTATCTTGGCAACGCCCTCTTCAACGACTTCTTAAAGCAACCGTTCGACTTGAACTTACAGAATTAGCAAATGCTGAAAAAAATCTGAGAGAAAATTGCCTAAAAGCCCAGCTGGACTACGCCTTAACAGCATTTTCAGGTTTAAGCCGCTACCTAGCCTACTACATAACTTTTCCAACAATCCATACATACACAAATAACCCAAAACAATTAAGCCAACTACTCCCCAAAGGACGCGGCCCTATCACCATAGAAATACTCAGCCCGGATTATTCAGACATCCTAAAAAACACAAGAAACATAAGCAATTTCAACGTAGTCGACCCAATACAAGTAGTTATAGATCTCTTCTGTCTAGGCTCCGCAGGCAGAGACGCAGCCACAAAACTTTACGAGATGATAAGAAATGAACAGCAGAAAGCAACTTGAAATCCTAATAGAAGACTCTCACTATGAGCTCGTAACCCTTTTGAAATGGTTCTCCCTTTTTGGACCGATACCCACCATAATAGGCGGATGGACAGTTTACTTCTACAACTCATACTTCGGCTCAATCGACATCGACATAGTCGGCCCCAGCCACCAAGGACAATTCATAGACATAATTGAACGATACGAAAGAACACACGAATACGAGTTCATACCAAAAGATCCGCTGGGACTAGAGGTTACATCAAGAAAACCAGTAATCCAAAACGGCAAAGTCATAGGTCACATAGAAATTGACGCGTGCACATTCGAAGATCCCAAACCCGGCAGCTTCCACGAAGACACCAACAAGCAATTACCATATTCACTAACCGCTGAGGGCCAATATCAAAGAAAAGTCAAACTAGAAGAAGACGCCATATGCTGCATCCCAAGCAAACCTCTCCTGCTCCTATACAAAATAAAGGCTGCAAGAGACAGAGCCTACGATCTAAAAACCAAAGGAACAACAATTGAGCCAACAAAAGCGGAAAGACTTCGGAAAAATAACAAAAGACAGAGCAGACATAATTGCCCTACTGGACCCAAACCCAGGCAAATACGTCATTAAAGAAACTTTTGACATAGATACTTTTTATGGCTTAGTCAAAAGATTCAAACTTGCGTTCACGCTAACGACCATAACGGAACTACCAAAATACCGTGAATTCATACAACTTTACAATCCAAATCTCAACGCGAAACAAATACAAAAATGGATTAAAACAACTATCAAATAGATAAACACAACTTCAGTTGAAGCTTTTCTTGAACACAAATCGGCCATTAGAAAGGTCAAAACAAGAATGTTTTTGCTGTTAATGAATTGAAAGAAGTGAGAATAACAAAAGTTTTGATGTGCTTTTGCATAGGCTTGAGAAGAAAAAAGGGGAAGTGCGGGAGACGTCTCCGACAATACTAAAAACCTTTTCCTAGCCTCTAAGAGAATGCACCCAAAGACATCTTACCAATAAAACGAGCAACCTATCGATATGTAGCGAACGTAGAGGAAAATGCCAAGCGTCTTCAGTATAAAATTTGTAATGACATAATACTAAAGTATCATCCGTAAATTATAGAAAGGGAAGCGTTAAAGATATGGTAACAAAAAAGAAAAGTTGGGTTGAGAAACTAGCCGACAGTAAGGGTCTACCAAAAGTAGAGAAGATTACTGACAAAATGAGCAAAAGGTGGGGTACAGGCACTGTGGTTATTCCAGCGCCAATGGAAGTCAATGGAATGATGAGAAAAGCGTTTGAGGGAAAACTTATCACCATTAATGAAATTCGCGCAGCCCTAGCGAAAAAACATAAGGCAACGATTGGTTGTCCTTTAACCACTGGCATTTTTGCTTGGATTGCAGCTAACGCTGCTGAAGAGCAGAGACAAGAAGGAAAAAAAGATATTACTCCGTACTGGCGGACATTGAAGACTGGTGGAGTGATAAACCCGAAATATCCCGGTGGAGTTGAAAGGCAGAAGAAACTTTTGGAAAAAGAAGGACATAAAGTAGTTCAAAAAGGCAAAAAGCATGTTGTTGCTGATTACGAAAAATCATTAATAAAGCTTTGAGCCCTCAAGTTTCCTACTAGTCTTTCGTTTTCTCCTTTTTCTCTCTAAACTCTTGCTAAAAGTCTTTTAAAATGGAAGATTAAGTGGGTATTTGAAGGTTGAAATTGGAGTTTAGAAGAGACCTTATTGGTAGGTGTGGAATTTATTGCAGTGCTTGTAGACTTTACGTTCTAAAGAAGTGTAATGGATGTTCCATTGAAGAAGGTAAATACCCATACTATAAATGCGTGGAGAATAAAGGGATAAATTTTGTGGTGAATGCTGAGAATTCCCGTGCGAGAAGCATTATAGTCCAATAGCAGTATACGCAGAAAAATTCCTTGAATGGAAAAACACCCGCACAGAAAGCAAGAACTTCAAAACTGGAACAAAACAAATGGCAAAGTCTCACAAAGAACGCTACACGAAACCAACAATAAGTGATATGTACATAAAAAAAATGGGTCGTGTAGTTATTTCCTTCGCTTTTTAGGTTTTATCAACATTTGGACATTGGCAACATAGATTGGAATACCTTTTTCGTCATGTCTTTTAGTGCGGGCTACCGAGACAACGACTCCTCTTATCTTCAATCTCATTCGTTCAGAGGCAAGTTCGTATTCGTTCCAAAGCTCTGTTTGAGAGTTAATTTGCAAATCGTCTGCTTCTATATAAGATTCTAGGCTTTCATCTTTTTTCAACGGAGGTGAAGGCAACCCAACAAAATCTGGATTTGGTATGACGGCAATTACATTGCTCGTTCCGATTGTAAACGAGTCTTCTGTCTCTTTTATCAGTTGTTTAAGAACTATTTTAACTCTCAGGGTTGAACCGTCTTCAAGTTTGTATTCGTTCCAAGGCTCTTCTATAACTTTGAAATCAACAAACTTCAATTCGCTTCGTGCGATTGTCATAGCCTAAATCTCCTGCTCTGCGGTCTTTACGTATTTACCTAGACTGCTTGTAGATGCCTCGAGGTGGAATAGTTCTACCTCTGAAAGCGAAGGACTAGTAGCTACCAAACATTCCTTTTTTTCTTCTTGCAGAGAGTAGAAGCTTTCGTGAGGAATATTGCGCAAATGATGATCTAAAGAATATTTCAGATAACGTTCTGGCTGCACTATGTCTTTTGCAATAGGAGAGGGTGGTATAAAAGCTTGAATTAAGTAGGCTAGAACACGTCTTCCAAGTTGACTGATAGAATAGTATGAGTACTTCTGATTTCCAACTTGATGTCTGTAGTAATGGTCGATCAAGGCGGACGAAAAGAGATTTTTCAAATGGAAATTTAGTTTAATCTTATCAAGCTTCAATTCTTTTTGAATATCTGTGAAGGATAGCTCGACGTTGCGACTCGATAGTACTAGGATCGCTTGTCTGATCTGATTATCTAGAGATGCTATGGTTATTCTAACTTCTTCGGGAATGTTTTCTGCGTATTTCTGGTATTTTTCCACAGATCTCACCTCAAAGATTGGTATAAATTCATTTATACCTAGTTATAGTTAAGACTTACTGATCCTATATAAAGAGTATGAGAACAATCTTCTATTATAGCGTCCGAGCTAGAATCGGAGAAAAGAATCTATGTCGCTTAATAGACTCCAAGAAAGGAAAGCAAAGTTAAAAATTCTCATACTTGGAGCCTATAGACCAAAGAATGCATTAAAGAGACTAGAGCGTCTTCGAGATTGTCTTATCAGGCGAAAGTTTGAGTCGGCAAGATTAGTAAAAGACTTTCCTAATACCAAAAGGTTTGATAAAGATGATGATGTACATTTTACCAAAAAAAGCCGTTGGTTCATGAACCACTGGGCACATCTTCTAATATTTGTATTTTTCAGTAAAGGAGAGAACCTTTGGGTAGGAAATGAACTTAGCTATACGTGTCTTAAGTTACCAATAAAAACTTCATACTCAGCAGTTCTCCTTGAAGCTAGTTTGGATGTAGGTAGTCAAATCAGAGGAACTGTCAAGCTCAGTGCTAAAAATCAAAAACTAACTTATGAGAGTTTTCAAAACGACAAGGAACTTTGTGATTTGTCCTTTGGTCACTGTAGAAAGGTGCTTGACCATCTATTTTATTACCTTGACTAAAAAGCCCCGCTAGTTAACAGAACTCCGCAAAAACTCTTTAAGCCCCGAAGAGTTAACAGAACCTGCTGACTGCTTAACTATTGTAGAATGGTGAGTCATTAGATGGGTTATTTGGCTGCTTGGAAAGTTTTGGAAGGAATGATTACTGATTTTCGAAATAAAGGGATAACCGTTCCAGCAGACGTAATAAGCAATTTGAGACATGCAAAAACTTTGATTAATGTTTTAAGAGTCGACCCGAGTCATTTAGAAACTGGTCAAAAGGTTGAGGAACATCTTCGTGGTGTTGAGTCTTACTTTGTTTCTGAAGGGCGGAAAAGATTTGGAACAGCGTATGTGGAAGAATGGATTAAACGGTTGGATGAGGCAAGTATAGAAACTATTGAAGAAGAGAAAAGGGAAACACGATTTATTTCTGGGCTTCCACGGGAACAGAAATGGATTCGTGTTAAACTTTCTGCCGAGTTACCCATTGAAGGATTAAAGACGTTAGCTGACAAATTAAATCTTTCATGTGACATGCAAAATGACGGCTGCCTGCTTGTTTACGGCAAAGAAGAGCACATAAAAGATTTTGTTAAGAAAATGACTACAAAATACGGGTTGAAAGCTGGAAAATAGGGTTAAAAGTTTTAGCGCAATTATCATATTGTGTCGCATTAAAAACTTAGCAAGGGCGGGTAAGTATGGACGATAAACTCGTTGTAGGTTTGGCTGGAATGCCTGGATCGGGAAAATCTGTAGTTGTTAGAGTTGCAGAAGAAAGAGGTTACTGCCTCATTATTATGGGTGATGTAGTGAGAGAGGAAGCAAGGAGAAGAGGCTTGAAGCCTAGTTCGGAAAATATTGGAAAAATAATGCTTGAATTACGACAGAAAGAAGGACCAGCCGTCATAGCAAAAAGATGCATGCCAAAAATAAAACAAGCAATCCGAGACAGAGTCATAATAGATGGAATAAGGAGCCTAGACGAGGTAGAAGAATTCACAAGACATTTTCCAAAATTCAGCCTCATAGCTGTTCACTCGTCTCCAGAGACAAGATTTAGACGGCTTTACCGTCGCAGGAGGAGCGATGACCCAGAAAATTGGGGAATCTTCCGTGAAAGGGATATGAGGGAGTTAAGCGTAGGATTGGGCAACGTTATAGCTATGGCTGAATACATAATAGTGAATGAAGAAGAATTGGAGGCTCTGAAAGAGAAGATTAGGGAAATTTTGAGAAGGGTTGAGAGAAATGGATGAGGTAAATGTTTACGTAGAAGTTGAGGTTAACCCAACAGAATCCGAAGACAAAGTTAAGAGTGCTGTTGAAAACATCTTCGGTAGCATAACCGCGCAAATAAAACCTCTACGTAAAGGAAACCTTATGGTTGCTGAAGTCAAAGGGTTAGAGGTGCTTGCCAAATTTTACAATTTACTTCGTAGGGAACGTATCCGTAGCGCTGCCAGAAAGGCTCTTTTTGGAGGATTGAAGGGAGATGTCATTAGTTTCTGTTTGAATAAGCAGGTTGCTTATGCGGGTCACGTATCCTTTTCTCAAGAGGTGGCGGAGTCTCCTTTGGGTCCAATAAAGGTTCGAATAGACTGTGAGAATCCACGAGAACTTATTAGTTGGCTTACCTCAAAAACAGTGTAGGACGGATGGAAATGAGTTTAGAAGAAGTCTACAAATATATTGATGCTCATGCTGATAGTTTTGTTGAAGACCTTGTTAAGCTTGTTAAACAGCCTAGTGTTTCGGCAAAAGGTGAAGGAATAGAAGAATGTGCAATACTTGTTGAGAAAATGATGCAGGAAACAGGGGTTTCAGCACGAATTATTCGGGGAGAACGGGGGCATCCTGTTGTTTATGGAGAAATCAAGTCGGAAAAATCTGGTAAGACTATTCTATTTTACGACCATTACGATGTACAGCCACCCGAACCTCTTGAAAAATGGATGTGCGAACCGTTTAGTGGCAAAATAATTGATGGAAAAGTTTATGGGAGAGGAGCATCGGACAACAAAGGTAACTTTGTCTCAAGGTTAAAAGCTGTTCAAACATTGTTAGAAGTCACGGGTGATGTGCCAGTTAACATAAAGTTTTTTGTTGAAGGGGAAGAAGAAATTGGAAGTCCAAATCTTGAACCTGTAATAAAGAAGTATAGAGATCTTTTTTCTGCCGATGCAGCCATTTGGGAGTTTGGTGGAACAGATAGGCGTGGTAGACCAAATCTGTATCTGGGATTAAAAGGAGTCTTATCGGTGGAACTGAAAGCGAGCTGTGCATCCAGAGATGTTCACTCTGCAAATGCGCCTTTAATCCCGAACGCGGCTTGGCGTCTCGTTTGGGCATTAAATCTTTTAAAGGACAAGGAAGAAAACATTTTAATCAACGGCTTTTACGATAATGTTCTGCCGCCTTCTTCTGAAGAGGTTGAATGTTTGAAAAATATTCCTTTTGAAGAGGAAGAGTTTAAGAAAGAGCTTGGTTTGAAGGAGTTTTTGCAGAACAAGTCTGGATTGAAAGCCCTCAAAGCATTGTTGTATCAGCCCACATGCACTATTAATGGTTTTATATCGGGCTATACGGGCAAAGGGTCTAAAACGGTTTTGCCACATGAAGCAAGTGTAAAACTTGACTTCAGATTGGTTCCAAACCAAGATCCCACTGAAATCTTCCAAAAACTCGTTAGACATTTAAAAGAGCATGGGTTTGAAGATTTAGAAGTAATTAAGCATGGTTTTACTGAGCCGACGAGAACACCGATTGATGACCCGTTTGTGGAGTTGGTTGCAAGAACCGCTGAGAAAGTCTATGGTGAGAAGGCTGTGATTTATCCCACTAGTGCAGGTTCTGGTCCCATGCATCTGTTCCGAAATTTTCTGGGTTATCCAGTTGTTTCAGCTGGTTGCAGTCATCCAGAGGCTAATACTCATGCTCCGAATGAAAACTTGAGAATTGAAAGTTATATTAAAGGCACAAAGTTCATTGCAACGTTGATCAGTGATTTTGCCTTGTAACAGGTGTCAACTTTTTCATGAAGGCTGATGTAACTGCTAAGGGCGCGGTTCTACTGGGCAAATACGTGGCTTGTGATGCTTTTGATGAGTCTATGCCGTTAAGGGTTGTTACTCATGCTCATGCCGATCACATGACGGGTTTGCGGAAGAGCTTAAGAACATGTGAAAAAGTTTTGATGACTAAAGCAACGAAGGATTTGATTGACGTTTTGCGCGGTCCACTTTTTCTAATGAGCGGTTATGTGGAGACGCTTGATTATGGTAAAACTCTTCAGTATGGGGAGGAGCGGATAACATTTTTTAGAGCTGACCATATTTTGGGTGCGGCTCAAGTGCTTGTTGAGGATGCTGAGGGAACGAGGATTGTTTTTACTGGAGATTTCAGGATTGATGAGACTCCTGTTTTGGATGCTGATGTTCTTGTTATGGAAGCCACTTACGGAAGCCCTTCTTGTAAGCGTTCTTTTGGGGGAGATGTGAGAAATTTGCTTGTTTCCTTGGTGGAGGGAGGATTGAAGCAGGGCACGGTTTACGTTTTTGGTTATCATGGTAAACTTCAGGAAGTTATGCAAATCTTGCATGATGCTGGAGTGAAGGTTCCGTTTGTTGTGCCTGAAAGGGTTTTTCATGTTTCTAAGGTTTGTGAAAGGCATGGCATGCGTCTGGGACGCTTAATGCTGTCTGTGGAGAAGGAAGCAAAGAATCTGCTGGAAGGAAACGCACCTTGTATAGCTTTTTATCATATGGGGTCGAGAAGGAAAGTTGGTCGGGGTTGTTTTCGCGTTTATGTGAGTGGTTGGGAGTTTGATTCCCCCTGCCGTGAGGTTGCCGATAAGGAGTATGTGGTAGCTTTAAGCGATCATTCAGACTTTGATGGGTTGATTGAGTATGTTAGGCGTTCAAAGCCGAAACTTGTGATTACAGATAATTTCCGCGTTAGCCACGCTGGAACATTGGCAAAGGAAATTCGCAAGCGTTTTGGGATTCCTGCCTTGGCGGTTCCGAAGAAGTAGTTTTTATAAGATGTGCAGTCCCATTTTGGACAGCTCACGCGCTTTGGAAGAGGAATAATGTTACCTGGGCGCATGTATAAAAGTCGCCAACCCCTCTTTTTCTTTTTTCCGTTTTTTAACTTATCGGCGGGAAGCCCCCTTGCGAAAGCGAGGGGTAGTTCACCCCGTCTAGTACGTTTGAGGCATCATTCAGGAAAAATGAGCTACTTTAGTTTTAGTGGCACCTTTTGTTTTTTAGTAACACTTATATCTAATTTAACACACTAACTTACATAGGAAGTGAGGGGAAAATAATATGTCCATTGTGGAGGTAGGTCCAAAATATCGTGTAACGATCACTCGGGATGTACGGAAAAAAATTGCTGTAAGAGTTGGACAGAAGGTCTATTTGTTAGCTAGGTTCCCTTACGTTATCCTAATTCCTATTCCGGAAAAAATTGACGAAGCCTTAGCTGAACTTTTAGGTGATATAACGTACAGCAGAGAAGAACGAAAGCTTGCTGAAGAACAACTTTTAAAGGAGACAACTTCTCTTGGAAAGAGACTTCATGGTTGAGACGGAGTTTCTTTTCGGTTTTCAGCCAAGAGACAAACACTATGATGTTGTATCAAACATCTTAAAAGCGTATACAGCAGCAACAAAAACTTTTTCTCTTTACTACCCAATTTCAGCATTTATCGAAGTTCGCGAAGTTATGGCTAACCACAAAAAAGATGCTGCGGAAAGGCTCAACGCACTCACGTTCATAAAAGCAAAGACCATATCATCAAACCTCAAAGAAATAGAACTTTCTTCCAACGACTTAATCTTATGTGAGCATCTATTGATGCAACATTATTCTTTAACATTATTTGACGGATTACACGCATCCGTAGCACTAAACAATAAGTTGTCAATAGTCTCAAACGATGAGATCTACGATAAACTTAGATTAAAAAGGCTCTCCTTCAAAGATTTCCAAAAATTACTAAGAACGTGAATTTTCCCAACTTAACATTCTTCGACTCACACTACGCCACCAATGCACTAAACCAGGACAGAATAATCATCTCATTTGACAAAGCATACGACAAAGTGCCAGGCTTTACACGCATCAAACCCGACACTATTTAACCTTCAGTCAAAAACTTTGAGAGTTCATTTTTTAGCTCCTAGAACCTTTTCTATGTACGTGTGTTGATAGGTAGGCTGCGGCTATTATGAAAATTGTTGTTGTGGCTTTCAGCGACCATTCGGACTTTGACGGTTTAATTGAGTATGTTAGGCTTTCTAAACCTAAACTTGTGATCACAGATAATTTCCGCATTGGCCATGCCAGAACATTAGCTAGGGAAATTCGTAAGCGTTTTGGAATTTCTGCCGTGGCGCTTCCAAAGAAATAGTTGCCTACCTGTTTTTGTTTTTAAACATTCTAATAGACTGGTTATGAGGCAAAAATTGGGTTTAAACAGGAAAAAAGGGATATTAGAAAATTTAATAGGATTTCTGGAATTGATTGATGTAAAGTTAAAACAAGATTCGGAAAACGAAAATGAGTGTGAATCCGTATACTCCATTGTGTTTCTATTCTATATTCTTGATTCATTAGATTTATTTACCACTACCAACACCTAGAAATTTAGGTTTAGGTGTGTAAAATGACGGGTGACAGTTCAAGTGAAGCTTTGGATTCTGTTTTAAAGAGTTTGGAAAAATTCAAAGCGAATTTTAAGCGTTTAATCGGTCAACTTCGGGGAATTGGTGAAAGTCAAGGTTTAAGCGTGGAAGAAACTGAAAAATTGAAGGATGTTAAGGTGCATCTTTCAGCTTTTCAAAGGGAGATTTCTAATACAGTTAATTCTCTTTCAGGTCTACGTGCGACCAGCTCGGTAGTCAGCGTACGTGGGCCGCCTCTGATTATACGTTGCAAAAACTGGGAAGATTTTAGGCGTCATGTTTTGAACGCGGATACGATTTCGTTTCTTTGTCAGGAAGAGGAGAAAACGTTTCAAGTGGACGCTGTTAAAGACGGTAAGGTGTACACTTACAGTGGTGAAGTACCAAGCGGCACTGCCTTACTTAGAACTTGGTTGTCTAAAGAAGTAGATGTAGAAGAAGACGAAGTGTTGGAAGGATTAGTTGCAATAGGTTAAATAGTGCAGTATTTTCAAGGCTTTTTGCTAACAGGTTTGCTTAAGATTTCTCCCAGCATTTTAGTGCGCACTGCCAACTTCCAATCTGAAATCAGAGATTGTTGAACTTCTAAACATCATTTCTTTTGTGGGAGTTTTTGGAACGTGTGCTGAACAAATATTTTAAGCAAATTAAACTAATAGGCAAGCCGTCATTGTGGTGAGTGCAATGAACACACCGAAAGCTACAAATGATTCACAGTCTTCTCAGAAGCTACCAGCTAAGATTTTTGAATTCTCCGGGCGAGCGCTTTGCTTGTTCGTTACGGGATGTATCTTAGACGTCTTGTCAACTTTTTTCCCTTGGAGCAGGGTTGCTGGTCAACACTGGTTTCTGCCGTTTTCGGTTCCCCTGCCGTTAGGGTGGCGTGTGCAGTTCATTGGTGAAAGTTTTGCGGTTCTGGTTATTAGTTTGTCAACTAGGCTGGCGGCGATTTTAGGATTAGCTGGTTTAATTCTATTAATGTATCATAGGAATCGTGTTTTTTCTAGCGTTATCTTATTGATTTCAACTGGTTTATCTTTTGCCTCGGTGATTGTTTTCTTTCAGCTCCATTGGTCCTTTTACATAGGTGCGTACATGGTTTTAGCGAGTGGTTTCTTAAAACTTGTCAGCTTGATTTTGGAGAACTTGGAGGTGCAGATTATTGTTGAAGACGAGGATGAAGCATCAGATGCTGAATGTTAAAAGATTTTTGGGTCAAGGTCTTACACATACTCTTTGCAACGTTTTCTTGCGTCAGTTGTTCTTTTTGTCTGCTGCCAATTTTTTATTCTTCAGCTTTACTTTTGCGGTTAACGCTTTTTCTTTGAAATATCGTGTGTTTCCTGAAGTTTTTTCCTACGACATAATCCACATTGTTGTGTTTTCACCAGTTGTTGATTCAGCTGTTTTTTACGTATCTTCCGTATTCGTACTTCTATTTCCTTTGTTGAGTAGGGGCTGGAGAGAGTCATGGAAATGGAAAACGGGAGTAGCAAATATACTCCTATATGTTTGTATGATTTTCTTGCTCATTGAGATATTCAGTTTATTTTTCTGGCTTCAGTTCCCCTTTTTAGGTGTTAATGAGTTAGGAGGCTTTTTTCAGCGGATGGCAGTTGTTGAGCTGCAGTTTTTTTATGTGCCAGCATTTTTGGTGCCTTTCCTTGTTCTTTTTACGCTTTTTGCTTGGTTGCTCATTCCTTTTCGGTTGTGGCTGAAGAACGTTAGAACTTTGATTCTGCGGTTCGCCGGGAAAGAACTAGACCTTAAGAAAGCTTTGAGTGTCAATTTGAGTTTTTCTGGGTTTAAGGTTTTGGCCAGAAGACCGTGGAGTATGCTTTTTTTGGTTGTGTCTTTGCTTTTGAGCATTGTTTACGGATTTTACGCTTACCATCCTGTTTTGTTTGGGAGAGAACAGTTCATAGGTGTCGATACTTCTCATTATGTTGCCTTTCTTGAGGATATGCGAAGGGGTGATGTTTTATATGCGTTATCTTATGCTTTTTTCAATTTGAGTGATCGCTCATTAAGTGTTTCGATTCTTTATTGTTTTTCGATTTTTTTTGGGTTACCTTCTACTGTTGTTGCACAGTTTTCGCCGCTTGTTATTGGGCCTTTGGTTGTTTTTGCAACGTATTTTTTTATGCGTGAAGCTGGCTTTTCAGATAGCGTATGCGTCATAAGTGGGTTTTTCTCATCCTTTTCATTAATAATGATTATGGGAGTATATGCGGCTTTTATATCTAACATGATGGCGTGGGTTGCTTTCTTGTTTTTTTCAGGTTTTCTGGTTAAGGCATTGCGTTCGAAATCTTGGGTGTTTTGTTTTCTTGCAGGGTGTGCCTTGGCTTCTGTTTTGTTTATGCATGTTTACACATGGAGTTTGATGATGTTTGTTTTGGGTTGTTTGGGATTTATGCTTTTTATGAGATATGTTCGTGGTTTTTCATCGTTGTTTAGATTGAAGCTTGTTTCAGCGATTGTCGCTTCGAACGTTATTACAGACCTTGTTAGAGATCTTGTTGTGAACATGAAAGGTCTTTCTGTTAAAACGGTTGTGGGTGTAGCTCAAACGGGGCTTTCCTTGATTTTTATTTGGTCAATAGTGAATTCACTCTTGCAGAAGTACTTATGTGGTTTTCTCACGAGTCCTGTTATGCTTTTTTTGACGGCGATCGGTGTTTTGACCGTTGTTTGTGATGTTTGGCGTAAAGATTTTTGTTTATTCATAAAGTGTTGGGTGATGGCTCCCTCCGTTTTTTTCATTTTTGGAAACAGCGTGGTTCAGAACCGAGTTTTGTATGTGCTGCCTTTTCATATTTTGGCGGCTCTTGGCATTGTAGTTTTTGATTGTTGGATTAGGCAGCGATTTAAGGGTGTTTCTGGAAAGATTTTTGCTGCTTTAATTGTCATTGTATTTCTTCTGGTTAACATCAACTATGCATTACGGTTCATGAACACTATCTCTCAATATTATTTCAAATGAATGATGACGCAGCTGAAAACTTCATGGGAACTTTTGTTCTATATGTTAATTCTAGAATGGAAAACTTTTTAAACCTACGTGTTACAAACTATAGAAAGACGTTAAAGAGGAATGAAAATGAAAAAAAATATAATGGCTATACTCACAGCTACAGCAATTTTACTGTCTTTACTAGGACCTACACTTTACAAACCAGTAACTGCAGCAGATCCAGAACCATGGTACACCACTATGAACGGTGTTCTCACAAGCGATACTTACTTGCTTTATCCATATGAGTACAATAGCTTGGATTTTGGCATTTCAAAATTCGGTGAAATGATAGATGCCACTGACGGCTTGCCAGACGTTGGACTACAATATCCCGGATACGAAGTTGTTGAAACATACGACCAAACAGATGGAACTTCACGTGACCCATTCGCTAACGAAGGGATATCGAGGAATCTATGGCTTAACGGCTGGTTGCTAGAAGCACGTTACACTCATAGAACCCGCAGAGATAGAAGAGTTCTCGCTATGGCAATGTTCGCTGACATGACCTCTTATGGAGGAGACTGGTTAAACGGGCACTCATCGACACTTGAAGATTCTCCGTTTGGAGGAAGAAAGACAACTGGTTACGCTGAGACAGAGCCTCTGCAAGTGCTTTACAATGGACCGAGAGAGTACATCGCCTTAAGCGTAACCCACCTTTACGACTGGGAGGACGGGAATGAGGACGGCGTTGTGGATCATCCAGCTGAGACATGGCAGATTCTTGACTTAAAGCTGACATTCATATTCAACAAGGTGAAGAAAGAAGTCATAATACTCAAAGATGTAAAAATCGTGATAACTGGGAAGGCGCTTGACTCCCCGCTTGACATACAATTCAGTAACAGGGAAGAATGGGATCTTGGACCATACCCAGACTGGGACAGCTACGCACACTTCTACCATCAGGAGCTAGAGACATGCTATGGGCCTGATTGGCATCTAGCGCCGGGCATAATGAGAGAATACATCTACAAGGGTGTGGGACCGATAGTAGGCGTATCCGTGTGGAGCGAACCATATGGTCCGCCGATAGCTACGGGTTCCGTGAGAGTTTACGTCAACGGCGATTTCAAGGAAGAAGGCGAAGACTATGACATTAACTATGATACAGGAGATATTTCATGGCACATCTCAGTCGCATACACTGACGAGGTGGAAGTAGTCTACAAACTCTGGAAATATGACGTTGAAGAGGGCTTAGACGCCAGTGTCACGAAAACGGCGCTAGATGGTTTCCCTGGCGAGGCATATGATGGAGTTCCACACTTGTACGATGTAGCTCAGATAATAAGCTCTGACCTTGAATATGTTGGTTGGAAGGCTTTCTGGCCAACTCTCTCGGACTACACGGTGGACGGATGGTCACAATCGTTCATCCCACTGATCAACGTAAATCAACCAGACATAGTTCCAATAGAGCCTGAGATTCCATTTGTTATAGGAGAATGGGACTTCATGCTCGGCAAAGACTATCCATCGCAGTTCAGAGGGGTCGAGGTCCTCGGACTAACAGACTGGCACGATGCAGACGATGCACAACTAGGCGTAAGCAACGTAATTGACAGAGAGGCAATGTATCAACTGAACGAAGTTTTCAACCCGTGGGATCTGACAAGCGCTGTTCACAAAGAGACTGAGAGATGGGTTGAATTTCCTCCTTTGGGAACAACTCATTGGATTTCAACTCGTATTCCAGTTGTAGATGTTGCTGACGCAGATTGGGATCAATATGCTGTGTTCTCTGAAAGAGTCATAGACCTTACAACAGATACGCTGCTTAACAGATGGGAAGATGACTACACATTCTGGGTTGACGCCGCTGGATACGGACACATAACAGGACTGGTTTCAACGCATTACTACAAGATACTTTATTCCACAATTCCGGAGCCGCGTGGTCGTTACGAATGGGTAACGGTTGGACGTGACGCAGCTTCAGTTGACTCTGTTGGTGCAGCACTAGTGAGCGAAGCATTCGACTCTGAGAAGGACATAAGAATAGGCATTGGCGGCGAAGACATGCTTGATCCTGAAATAGCAAATTGGATACCTTGGGTGATGGCGAAGTTTGGCACAGGCGACACAAAGCAAGACTACTACTACAACAAAGAAGGTTTGTATGTGGAAGACTATAGAACAGCCTTGAAAGATGACTGGTGCACATACTGGCCGATTTCAAGCTCGAACATGATAGGCGTGGGCGGTCCACTAGCCAACATGTTGGCGTACTACGGAAACGACTTTACAAATGCTTTCTTCGGCCTGCCAGATTACGCAGTAGACTCGCCATATTCTGGCAAGATAACTGGGATACCCTGCTGGAACAGAGGCTGGGACGGCACTTGGAACGTGTACGAGTCAAGCACAAGCGTGGGATATGCGGTGATATCAACATATTTAGACATAAACGGCACAGTGCTGTTTCTAGTGTGGGGTCACTGGGGAAGAGACACCTACTACGCTACGCAATGGTTCCACGGAGATGTTGCACGTGGCATTCTACCAGGTATTGTGCAACTGCAAGATGCTCCAGAACACTTGACATCAATAATACTCGAAATTGACTACGAAGACCCAGAGCATCCAACCTTCAGTATACCTGAATGCTTAGGAACAATAAGCGAAATCGAATGGATTCACGGAGACGAAACCAAAGGCGGAATACACGACCCATAAAACCATCAACCACCTTTTTTTTCTTTCTACTTTTTTTTGTTTAAATCAAGCAAGTTTAGCCTAGTCAATAGTGTTTTCATCTTGAAGCACGCGCTGTATCAAGAAATAACACATCTAAACCAGGAGACATTGTACAGTAAATAACATGAAATTGGAAGGCCAAAGCCTAACATTTCTAAGATTGTCTAAAAGTGAAAGCATATAGAGAAGGCAGTTTAGAAAATCAGGTTTTATGCTTTTTCGCCATTTTTAGGATGCATCCTCTACCGAGGAAACCTAGTCGCCTCTTTGAAAACTTCTCCATCTTCAATCCTGCCTTTCGACATAAGGTCGGAAAAGCTTTTTCCAATGGAAAAGGCAAAGGCAAGAAGTGAAAATAAGCACGGTCAACCTCAACTAGATGAAACCTTGATGCTACTCTAGCCAAAGCAGATGGAACATGAACTCTCGCCTTTGGAAAGGCTGAGCCACCCTTCACCAACGTAACCACCCTATTCCAGACTCCAAGCAATCTTCCGGCAGTTTCTAAGAACCAAAAAGGCGCCAAAGCATTCGTCACAGTTATGAATGCCACCCCGCCAGGTTTAAGCACCCTCGCAATCTCCTCAAGTGCTGTCACGTCTCGCTCCAAATATTCTATAACTCCGGCGCAGACAATTACGGTGAAGCAATGATCAGCGAAAGGCAGATGCTCCAAGTCGGCAACTGTCAAAATTGGTTTCGAAGCGCTAAAGGCGGCAAAAACATGTCTAACGTTTCTAACCATGGATGAAGACAAATCAGCTCCAACAGCTTCACACCCCCTCTTGCATAGTTCAAGAACCATAGCTCCCGAGCCACAGCCAACATCTAACGCTCTTCCCACTGCACAGTTGCTGGACATCTCTGATATATATTTGTGGCGAAGGTAAAGAATTGGATACTTATCGGTTTTCCTGTAGTTCTCGTCAAAGTATAAAGGCGATCGCTCATCAAAGTACTCCGCAACCGTCTTTTTTCCCGGGTTCAACATCCTCACCTTTTTTTAACCTCGCTGTAACGTAAGCCCAATCAGTGAACATTTGAAACGATAAGAGGAATCATCTACCGCTGCAATTCGCCTCAACTCAAACAGGTCGGAACCCTTTGAAACACTGCCGGGAATAGTTGTAACAGCCGCTAAAAAACCGTATGACCTAAGCAGTTTCTTCACGTTTTCGTTAAAGTTACTTTTTTTCCCGAATGGGTAACAGAACAGTAAGCACGGCTTGTCAAGCATCTGCTCCATCTCCTCTTTAGATTTCGATATTTCCTTCTCAACCAGCTTGAGGCTAACTTTGCAGAGATTTACATGACTGTGTGAATGACAGCCAAAGGCGACCAAGCCGTCCCCAGACAACTCCAAAACTTCATTCCACCCCAACATAACATGCTTAATCACGTCGCCGCATGAATCTAACTGGCTTTCAACCATCAATAACGTTTTCGATCTCTCTTCGCTGTTCAATTTTTGAAGAGCCCCAACCAGTTCTACTATGCAATTATACCTTTTCTTCTGAGACGTAAGATGATAGGTCTTTTCTCCACCATCCAGACGCACTGTAACCACGTTTGACTGCGTGCTGTTTATTGCGTAGGTTAACCTGTCGTCCCACTTAGCATCGCCTGAAGATAAAAGACTTGTGACGAGAAAAAGTGTGCAAGGCACACCATATTTTTTAAGCACGGGATAGGCATTAGAGTAAAAATCGTAATATCCATCATCAAAAGTTATCACCACAGCATTTTCTGGAGGTTGAACACCCTTCCTCAGATACTTGACTAACTGTGAAAGGCTTATCAACTTCTTCTTGCGAGAGAGATGTGCTATCTGTCTCTCGAAATTCTCAACACTTACAATGTTATCAGGATACACGTATTGACAATCTCGGCTATTCACACTGTGATACATCAAGATTATAGGTTTGTGCCTCTTAAGAAACGAGGTGAGCCAGCAAAGCCCCGAAAAGTAAAAGATAAAACATATCACACTGTAAACGATCTCGACAATCTGCCTCACGAATGAACGCATATGCTGATCCCCTAGCCTTTAAGCTATCTACATCTATATAAAAATCCATTCAATAATCACTCGGAAGACAATGAGCAATCCACCTACGTATCCGGTGCACCCAAGTAAGATCATACTGTTCGCTTAGCGCGCGCTTCATGACTTTTACATGTGGCATCTCAATGAAACATATTCGTCAAACCAAATAGAAATCAGAATGAATTCATCTTCAATCAAAAATTAACTGTTGAAACGTTATCCAAATTTTCTCGAACAAACCTTATCTACTATGCTCAAAATTCTTTTTTCAAAAAGAGACGTGTCAAAAACCATTGCACGCTTACGAGCCCTAGCAGAAATCTTACTCCTCAAACTTTCATTTTCCATAAGCAACTTAATCTTTTCAGCTGCCTCCTTTAAACTCCTGTATGAATACCCGTACTTTCCTTCTTCTTGGTTAAGTATGTCAAACCAAGGACCACCGTCCCTAGGAACAACTGGGACACAACCAGCGGCCATGGCTTCTACGACAGACATACCGAAAGGCTCATATGGCATAGTCCTAAGAAAAACTTTCGCTGTGGATAACACCTCTAAAAATTTAGAGAAAGGCTGGTTCGTTACTATTTCCACTCGATCTTCAACAGCCAATTCCACAATCATCTTGCCTAATTTCCCAAGTGTTCTCTTCGAAGTTGTCCCACTAGGTCCAATTATCAGAAAATTTGAGTTTCGCACTAATCTTGCAAGCTTAGGAATGTAATCAAGATTCTGTTCAGGCAAAAATCTAGAAACTACAACTACAATGTTTTCACGATCCCTGTTTCTTCCGACATGCGTGAACTTTTGTATATTAACTGGCGGATAAACAACCCATGCATCTCGATTCATACATCTTCTAATCATACACTTGTTAAACTTTGAATTTGCTATCACAAGGCTGCTGTTAAATCTGTCAACAACCTTCAAGAGTAAATCATATAGTCTACCATAGCACTTCCACTTAATGCCAGCGTCGAATAGAAAAGATGCACATCTTAAAGGTATACCATTAACATAAACAATGTCAGCAATAGAATTAGTTTTCTCTCCACAAGTACTTATTAACAAATCTCCTTTTCTCAGCAGCCTTAAGAAAAAAAGCTCTGCAAAATAAAATATTAAAAGAAGAACACTATGTAGCATAATGAAGTAAGTTTTAGGCATGCTACAGAGTAAATAAAATTCTCGATCTGGAAACGCAATTTCACCAAAAATCTTCCTCAGATAACCCCAATCTGTTCTATCAACCGTGACAAGAGTCACCTTGTTACCCGCTTTACGAAGTACACTTATTAAAGATAAACAAACAAGCTCCCCACCACCAGCCGAATTAAGGGAAATATGAGCGACAATTACGTTCATATTACATACCACTTCATCCTAAATGTTAACAATATTACTAATATTTATCCTAAACAAAATCGAAAATTCCATCTCTGCTACATAAATCAGATAGTGCGTAATAGTTGTGCTCAAAGTCTTCGAATTCTTAGATAATCTTAAAGGTAGATAACGTTGACTTATTTATAACGAAAAGTTTAATAAAAAACCACGCGAAAATAGGAGCTAACATGTTAGATACACGGTTCAAAAAGCTGAAACAGTTTTTTGCAAAAAAATTATCAAGGCTGAACGTGTGGGATCTTCTGACAGCGATATCTATTCTATCGTATGGCATCATTTTTTCCTATTTTTGCATACAAAAACACTATAGATTCGCGTCTTTCGCTTGGGACCTAGGAATAGCTGATCAATCATTCTATACGACACTATTCAATGGAAAACTTTTATACTCCACGGCTGAGCTTTACATGAATCCCAGCGGATGCTACTTTGCCCAGAAATTTAGTCCTTTACTGTTTGTACTCTTGCCTTTCTACGCAATTTCCCCTTCATCAACGACATTGCTACTACTGAAGTCTTTTATACTAGCATTAGGCGCGCTTCCCCTTTACTTTTTATCAACCGAGTTATTTGGAAGTAAAAAAGCAAGCTTCGTTATAGTTATAGCATATTTGCTTTATCCAGGCCTTCAGTCATCAAACAGCTTTGACTTCCAACAACAGATCTTTATACCCATTCTCGTTTTTTCTTTATATTATTTCATGATTAAGAAGCGATGGAGACTATATTTTTCGTGCACTTTACTCACCTTAATGATAGAAGAACACGTGACAGCTATTCTTTTCTTCATATCACTATGCCACCTTCTCACTGCTAGTCGGTTGAAGTGGGCACTCAAGTCAATCAAAAGCCTGCATCTATCACGCCCAAGCACACTCTCTACAGTATTGTTAACAACCATGGCTCTTTCCATAATTTGGTATTTCATTGCAAGATATATCAGGGGACTCTATCCAATAACCCCCGAATTTCTAGATACCTACCGAGCTGTTGACACTTTTCGTGTTTTAGGATTTAAGGACGACATTTTATCAATGCCCATCTATCTTCTAATGAACCCTCAACGCATATTTGAGGCCCTCCTATATGATTACAGCCTTAAACTTTTCTACATAATATTCCTCTTTGCCCCGGTTCTATTTCTTCCATTCAGAAGTAAACTTTCCATTGTTATACTTGTCCTTCTTGCGCCTATGCTTCTTTCAAATTATAGTCCCTACTACATGCTAGGCGCACACTATCCCCTCTACATACTGCCTATCATCTTTTTGGCTACCCTCGACGCTTTGAGCAACCAACCACTCTCTGCACAGAATTTATCCTCCAAAAAATCTTCGAACACTTTCCACAGGCATATAAACGATTTAATGCCTACCTTCAAGAACATCCTAGTGGTTTCACTGATTCTCATTGTTTCTGTAAGCCCCATCAGCCCAGTAGCTTATGTTATCACAAAACAAACGCCTGTTTTGTGGTACGCCAAACCATACTCCGACGAGCACACCAAAATATTACATGACATGATAAAAATGGTGCCGTCCAATGCTTCCATACTGACCCAGAACAACATATTTCCACATTTTTCCAATAGAATAAACGCGTATGTTATTCCTCCTATACATGTGGAGTCCGAATCTGCAAATCGTGACATCATGAATTACATCAAACAACAGATAAACAGAAGTGATTATATATTGCTGGATTTGAAAGTTTATGAGACATGGACACTGTTTGCACTCGGTGAAATCGCTAACGATGAAAATTTCAAAGCTTACGCATTCGGCGGTTCAGCGGTCTTATTTAAGAAATATTACAATGATTCCGCAATCTTTGTACCTTATATTGACTATGAAGTTTTTCTTGGCTGCAGGGATTTCTTTATATGCTCTGGACAAATGGTGAAGGATGAAACATCAAAGAGTGGTTATGTAGCGTTCTCAAAGAAAGGCGTAAATAGTGGCACATTTATCTACGGTCCATACGTTTGTTTGCCATCTGGAACGTTCAATGTGACATTCGAAATTAAGGTGACAGAAAACAATGATGACTACATTGGCACACTTGATGTCTCAGAGAATTATGGTGAATCTGTTGTGTCTAGAAGAGATATCTACGGCTTCGAACTACAGGCGAATGAGTGGACAAATGTTACTCTTTCTTTCACTTCAACTAAGCTTAGAACGGCGCTTGAGTTTCGGGCTTTCACTAGCGGAGTCTCAGACATCTACATAGACAGAGTCATTGTCAAAAGAATCTCATCTACTGCCAAAGCTGATTTCGGCCTAAAAACGTTTACCTCCAGAGATTTGCCACTTGTGAATGGGCGCATAAGCAAAAAAGGCTTTCTTGTTCATCAACACAATGTCACAAGCGATTTCTTCTGGTGCGGACCCTACATATCTCTTCCTCCAGATAGCTATAAAGTCACATTTTTCTTGAAAACTTCACCATTACCTCAGGTGCCAGATGAGAAAATATTAACCTTAGACGTCACATCAGACCGTGGAAAAAATGCACTAACTGAATATGATGTGTACTCTTCAAGTTTCCTTAACAATAACGAGATTCTGAATTGGTGTGAGTTCACAATTCAGCTTACCGTTGAAGATTACTTAGAAAATGTTGAGTTTAGGGGGGCGAACCCATCACCAAACTACGATATACATTTGGCATTCATTCTTGTCGAGAGGTTGGGTTGATGCTTTGAAAGGTCATAAAAGTGCACAAACAACCTATGTCTGCGCAAAAACAAGAATTAATACAAAACTCAACTACGAAGTGTATATGCCTTTTAAAAAATCGGTTGGACTTTATGCAGCTCCCTAACTGGGCGCGAATTGAGAAAGGCGGATTGGTGGAATATAGGCAATAGCATCGTGGAGGAATGATAAGCGATGGGGTCCTCAAAAGGTGGGTCTCATTTTTCTCTTTTTATTCTGCCTTTTTATTCCGGTAACGAATACATTTTCATTCTCTTTTACGTATGCTAAAAGCCTTAGTCTAGCACCTTCGAACAACTTTTCTATTTCAGGCTTTGTGTAGAACCTCACCCTCGCCCCATATCTGCTACCCTTCAATGCGTATTCCTCAAATAGAGAAAAGTAATGGTCGGAAGTAAAGTCTGGAAATTGGATGTAGACGATACCCCTTGGCTTAAGAAGATTACGCATCCGCATAAGGCAGAGGTATGCATCCTCCTTCTCCATATGTTGCAACGCATAAAAAGAGTAAATAAGATCGAACGAATCAGCTGGACAAGTATCGAACTTTTTGAAATCAGCTCGGTAAAAAAAACAATTTTTCAGTCCACTTAACTCCATCTTTGCCCTTCTTAAGATTAGAGCAGATGTATCCACTCCGCGAATCTCTTTGCAATGAGGTGCAATAAACTTCATAACTCTACCTATCCCACACCCTACATCCAATACTGTACTTTCTCTATTTACGAACTTGAGCAACCTTGAAGCATCCTCTTCGCCTCGTTTCCAGAACTCTTGTTCGCTATCAACACCACGGAGAATGGCCTCCATCGATAAACCCTTGCTCAACCCAACCAATTCCCAAGTAAGCCTTGCAGAGGAAAAAAGCCTAGACGCAAATCTATTCCTGAGTATTTTATTACCGATTGCGACGAACCTCTCACGCATACCCTACATATATTTTCAAATCTCCATTAAAATGTTTCTTAAGATTCCATGGAAAGCAAACGATACGAGATGCCCTGTCCTTTGAATGATGCCTAAGAATGCAAAACACAGCTGTCGTGAAAATTTCTAAACTTCAGGCGCGCGCCCAGCTTCTCCAAATTGACATTTTTCTAAATTTTTGGAGGTACCTTCAACAGACTTCTCACATTTAAGACTTTGATCCACTCTCTAGATATTTCCTTAACATCGAACATTGAAGCTCTTTCTCTGCAATTACTCCTTATATTCGGATCATAACCTTTTTTCCAAACGTTCACTGCAAGATCAAATAATTCCATATCAGTGTTCGCAAGCCAACCAGTTTTCCCGTTTATCACTGTTTCCGAAGGACCTTGTTTTTCATACGTTAAGACCGGAGTTCCACATGCCATGCTTTCTACGGGTATATAACCAAAAGGTTCGTGGTTAAAAGCAAATAACGTGCAGAGCGCGTTTGAATATAAACTCGCTAGTTCCTCGTCAGAAACTTTGCCCAAAAACTCAATGTTAAAATGCTTTATCAAGGGTTTTGGCACGGAAGAAAAATTGCCAAACACTTTGATAATGACCCCTGCGTCAGCTATTGCTTTTATACTTGAAAATTTGCCTTCTTTGCCATAAACCCCAAAATGGGTTAATACATAATCTGCAGTCGGCTTGGACGTTACAGGTTTAAAAAGTGAGCAATCTAGTGGAGGGTTTATAATTGCGTCAATCTTGATGTTCCATTCTTTATACATCGACGCACAAAATGTAGAATTGGCTATGAAAAGTTTAGACAAATCTCGAACTCTTTTTACTAGGCTTCGCTCTAATACCCTTAGCGATAATTTCAATAAATGATAAGCACACTTATAGTGCAGAGGCATCATAAGGAGCATGTCATCAAGAGTTCTTGTCATAAGGCCCTGAGCGTAATAAACATGGGCCCGAGCCATAATACATGAAGAGGTATTGATAATAGCATCCGAGTTACGTATTTCATCTATGGTCTTATGTCTGATTAAACATCTAGCCCAAGCGTCAAAGGTTGGAAGCGAACGTATGAAAGAGAATTTTGGTCCAACAGCCTTAAGATGAATGTTCTCTGTTTGCAATGCTTTTTCAATTTTTCCATCAAAACGTGGGGTTATAAGTGTTACATCATACCCACTTTTACAAAACTCTCTAGCTAACAAAAGAGCAGGTCTTACCGCTCCCATGGTCGTCACAAGAGGGTCTGTTATAAAGCAGACATTCATTACAAATCCTCAGCACTTCTAATGCTTTAACACTATAATTATTTTATTTAATTGCATGCTAACAATTGAGAGTCAATCTTATTTCCAACATGTCTAAAAAACTCATTTTAGCTCAATGCTTCAGCAAAGACAGATACGTAATGCAAGAAGCTTTTTGAATTTAACTCACTCTTGCTTTTGAAGGCAATTTGGGCTAATAGGTCTGTTCTCTGTAAAATAGGACAAGAGTTTTAGCCACTTTTCAAGGTAGAACTTCTTATCAAACTTCGATGCTGCTTTTATACAATTCAATCTTACGTGAGAAGGATACCCGCCTTTCCACAGTTCCAACGCCTTGTACACAAACTCCTCATCAGTATCCAAGAGCCACCCAGTACCATCGTGAATCACATATTCGCTTGGACCTTGCATATCATTTGTGAGCACAGGTGTCCCACACGCCATGCTCTCAAGCGGCACATAACCAAAAGGCTCATGAGTAAACGGAAACAACGTAAACAAAGCATTTGAGTACTCGTCCACAAGCTCACTCGTGGTAACTCTCCCCAAAAACTCAACGTTAGAATGCTCTATCAGATCTCTCCGAATAAACGGCGTCTTGGAACCAAAAGCCCTAATCTTAACACCCACATCCGCTACCCTCTTAACAACAGAAAATTTAGTCTCCTTCCCAAAATAAGTCAAAACATAATCAGAAGAAGGATTCGATGTCGATGGACGAAACGTTTGGCAGTCAATAGGAGGATAAACCACGTCATAAACCTTAACTCCAAACTTAGAATACATCGAAGCACAAAACTTTGAATTAGCAATAACCACCGCTGAAACTCTACCCATACGACTAACAAGCCTCCTATCAGCATACTCGATAACGGGCTTCAAAAAATTATAAGCAATCCTAAAACCAGAGGAAAGCTCCTTTTCCATATCTTTTAAGGCAACAGAAGGAGGCCCCTGCAAATACCAAGCCAGAGAAGGCACAGAAACCACTTGTGAAAAATTAATCATGACTGAAGAATCGTTATCAATACGTCTTGAATTCAACTTCAAAAAGGCTTCTCGCACCCACGTTTCGAACCATAACAAAGAAAGACCTGAATTCTTGGCAGTAAGTTTAGCACGTAAATTTATAGGCATTATTCCGCTTACACGCAAACGTTCCTCAACATCATCCGACATAATTGGTGACATCATAGAAACAGTATAACCCTTTGCAACCAACTCATCAGCCAAATACATAGCTGGCCGAATCGAACCCTCCAAATCCATCATTATATCGCAAACCAAAGTAACATCCAAAGCCGTCGCCACCTTAACAATTCAGTAATAAATCATCCACTCATTTTATAATACTTTTGATGTAAAAAATCTGACGACAGCTTGAAAAACATCCACACGACACCGAAAATCGTCGAAAGTTTGATATATGTAAAAGGAAACACATCTAACATTCATTAACATAAGCCTGATGAAAACAGTGAATAAAGCAGAAACGAAAACCAATCCACAGGTAGCAATAATCCTTCCAACATACTGTGAAGCCGAAAACATCGCAGACATCATCCACACCATCAAAAATCTAAAACTCAATTCCACACTAGTGATAATAGACGATTCAAGTCCTGACGGAACCCAAAACATCGTTAGGAAGCTAAAAGAAAACCACAAAAACATAATCTTATTAAACAGACCCCGCAAGATGGGGCTCGGAACAGCGATAATAGACGGCTTCCGCTTTCTTCTATCCCTACCAAAACCGCCCAAATATATAATCACCATGGACGCCGACTACTCACACAACCCCAACGACATCCCAAAACTACTAAAGCTCGCCAAAAAAGGCTACGACCTCGTCATCGGAAGCAGATACTGCGAACAAGGAAAAGTTAAAGGCTGGAAACTCAGCCGACTACTGATAAGCAGAGTAGCCAACAAAATAACAGGCATGCTAATCAAACTTCCATTAAACGACTTCACAAGCGGCTTCAGATGCTACTCCAAAGAATACATCAAAAAAGCAATTCCAAAACTACACAGCGAAACATACGAAATCCAAATCGAAACAATCAGACAAGCAAAACTTCAAAACTCAAAAGTACGCGAAATACCCATAACCTTCGAAAACAGAAAAAAAGGAAAATCAAAGCTAACTCTAACCGAAATAGCGGCTTTTTCCAAATACATTCTAAAAGTCCTATTAGAACAACTTTTCGAAAGAAAAAATTGATTCGTGCGCGTACGCTTCGGAATCATCTTCCGGCAAGGGATAAGACGCAACACGAGATGTACTACTCATTAGCTGATTAACCTTTTTAGCAGCAACCATTAGAATCAAAATAAATATTTAAATGGCCTACAACATTGGAGATAATAGGTGAAATTGATTGGAACTCAAGCTTCCCAAGACCCTAATAGAGGAAATCAGCGAGAACGAACTGAAGCTTTACTTAGCTATGATACTCTACAAAGAGAGGAAAATATCAATAGGTCAAGCAGCCAAGCTAGCTAGCCTAACCCTATCAGACTTCATGTACGAACTGGGCAAACACAAAATAGGGTTCACCAACATAACCGAGGAGGAGCTTGAGGAAGAGTTAAGGCGAATAAAGTGATCATATCAAATGCAAGCCCATTAATAGTGCTACTGAAAATCAACAAACTATCAATTCTAAAGAAACTTTTCGAAAAAATCGTCATATCTAAGGCTGTTTACAAAGAGATAACCGCCAAAGAACATGACAAACTCATCTTTGATAAATTAGAATGGATCGAGGCTAGAAGTGTCAGAAACATTGAGATGACTACCCTGTTGGAGAAGCTTATCGACAAAGGAGAAGCTGAGGCAATTGTCCTTGCCAGAGAGTTAAACGCCACCCTACTGATAGACGACGCCAAAGCAAGAAAGTATGCAAAGCTACTAAACATAGAAGTGATAGGTACGCTAGGATTACGCAAGATAGCCAAGTCTTTCTTCAACTCTTAAGATTTTGACACAGCACTTACTTTTGCCTATGCCTCTCTGACTCTTTTCCTCACGCTTTGGGAAATGAAAATTTAGAGAAACCTATCCCTTAAAAATTGTTAGAAACCGTAATTTCCAGTTTCTTTAAGTTGATGAAACAGAATACGTATCTCAAATTCAGAACATTTTAGAACCTAAACATCAGAAGTAAACTCGGAAAGACAATGAAGCGAATACCAACTAGCCTCGTCAATGAAAAAGTTAAGACACTTGAAGCAATAGTCGGGGGTGTAACCCTCGCATGGTTTATGGCATGTCTACTATCATGGATAATACAGACAACGCCGTCCATAGAAATGGGAAGCTCGTTTCCAACAGCAACCTTCACTCTCCTAGCTTTTCTGGCATTCTGCTCATTTTTTGCACTAACAATTGCGAAAGCATTAAAAGAAGGATGGTATGGATTGCACACTTTATCCTCTTTCAACGCCTTTTGGATGATCTTCCTAGTGATTTCAAGCATTTATGGCCTTCAACAAGTAACAATTTTCTTCTTCAACGGCGGCATCCTATGCCTAATCCAGATAATGATAAGCTACACAACAGCAATTTTCACCCTCGCCGAAACAGGCATACTAAACCTAAGCAAGTTTACATGCTCAATCTTTGGAATCACCCCTTTCTTAGCTATGTTCCTTTTCCTAGCAGGAACGCATCTAACTGGAGGAGCTGAAGCTCAAATAGGGCTCAACACAAACCAAATACTATGGATAACATCAATTGTCATAGCCGTAACAATAGCCTATGTAAGCTACCTACTATACGCATCATCCAGAAAGTGAAAAGAAATCCAAATCTACACAAAAGCCTAAATCAACAAATCTCAAACTACGCAACTCACGCTTCTCGCCTTCAATTATGCAGTTTGTATAAAACTATAAAATACCACAGCATACGATATATATTCAATTAGAGAATACCCTTTTTTACACGGCGAAGACAAAAACAATATGATGCACATGGCACATCAGCTGCAACCCACAATAACATTCATTTTACCAGTTCAAAACGAACAAATCCTAGCAGTCGAGCAGATAAACTGTTGCTTTAAATTCTCAGAACAATATTCAGGCATCTGCGAAATAATAATCATAACAGATAATCCTCAAGAAAATAGAAACTACCTCCTATGGCTGGCAACGAAACTCAACAAAGTCAACCATCCTCACGTAAGAACAAAAATAATCAGGTACACATCAAAACTCGACATAAACGAGTTAATCGAAACCGGAATAAAACACGCTCTCGGACAAAAAATAGTAATAGCAACAAACAATTCAAAAAGAACTGAACAAGTTCAACTAGAAAATCCGATGGTAAAAGACGATGTTTGGATAACCCCACATTTTCTAAATATCGATGCACTCAAAGAAGCCTTACTCAAAAATTAGAATATGAAATGAGGGTGCTTGGTGCCTATTCTATTCTGCTTTTACACCTCTACGTGTTAGTTATAGTAAAGGCATAACAGTAGTAATATTCTAGGTTCATAAATTCTACATATACAAATTAGGGATGCAGATTACCCAATGAGTGGTGATTCAATTATATCGAAACGTTAGCATAGAAATGTGAATGGTAGTTTTATGAAATCATCTTTTGGTGTGCGCGCGACAAATCCGATTTGATGGACCGGGCTGGATTTGAAACCATGTCTTGCCAGTTCAAACCTAGTCCTGTTCAGTCTAAGAAAATGCGGTTTCCACGTGTGCTTTCAAGACCAGATAAATCCCAACTATTATCAAAGCTATGTAATCAACTATGTTAGGGAAGAATGGAAGACGAATATCTTGATTTAAGAACGTTATTAGTTTTAATCCTATTCCTATGCTGGCAGCTCCTCCAATTGCCTTAAGTAAAGAAAGAACAAGCTTCTTCTTCATTCCAATCCCTAACGATTGAGGGTAGAATTCTTATAAAAACCCGTAGGAAGTTGTTTTCTATAAAAAAGTTCTATTCCGACGATATTTCTATAAAATACCTCTGTAGAATACTTCTATATTAGTGTTGATCTTGGACGTTTAAGAATTCGTAGTCTGAGTCGGAATCTGAATTTCCGCTTCATAATCATTATATTACATGGTGTCAAACGATATCAGATAGTGTCGAATGGGCATTCATCGTCAAACAATAGTGGGAGAGTAAATAAAAAATGAAAAGAGCTTTAAAGACCAGAGTGCGGGCGTTACTAAGCGCGAAAATAGCAGCAGTCATGCTTATGCTTTCGGTGACTCTTGTTGCTGCAACCATATTCTATTACTACACTGCTAAGGTGTCAGTTTCGGTTGAAGCGCCCAAAATCCAGTGGGTAACGGGAGACGACATTTCTGCTACTATCGGTACAAACGATACATGGTGTGAAATATCAGTGAGTAAACTACAGCCAAACGCAACAACCATCTATACAAGTGCTTTGAAGTTTACAGTACTCACCGCCTCAGCGGCAAGCGGCATGAAACTTCAAATCGCCTCTGTAATTGACTCATCTACCATCATCTGGGGAATACGATTCTACATTTTTACGTCTGGAGCCAGCAGCACCACCCTTACATTAGTTGACGGAGGCTCAGTATCAATAGGCAGCACTGATGGCGCCGTTGCAGTGGATGAAGTTGGATACAGACAGTCTGGCGCTGCGGCTGGATACGGCTCAACCTCTACACCTGCAGACTCAAGCGGGTTCACTGGAGCTTCTGGCACTACATATATAATAGTAATCGAAGCTTACGGCGAAGATGGAATATTAACCACAGATACGGCCACCATACAGCTGAGACTAATCTGGTCTTAGTAGCGTCTTGACAGCAGCGATGGACAGCGGTTGAAGAGCTTCATTTTTTAGCGAAGTCTCCTCGATATTCACATCTATTCGGTTTGACGTTTATGGGATAAGCTTTTATAAGATCACAGCTTTTTGAATCTTCTTCTTCAACCATATTTTTGCATCAATCATTACTGAAAGATCATTCTTATTCAGATTCTAAATTCATATGCATTAAATACCTAGTTTAAGAGATTTTCGAAAGTCTATCCGGTCAGTTAATGAAAATTCGGTTGACAGAGATGTTAGCTCTACAGCTGGAACTCTTTACGTTTCTCGGCATAGAGGTATCTCTGCCCATCACTCTAGTTGCCTGTCTCCTAAACTTTTCAATAGTCACCCACGGGGTCTATCAACTTGCTACCCTTGTGAAGAGAGGGAGAGACTTGGGTGTCAAGCTGTTTTGTCCATTTCTAGCTTTCATGCTTGTGGCTGGTGTGAGTGGAACGCCCTACAACTACATGAGCTTGCAGACAATTCCTATCAATGCAGAAGCTGCAGAAGTTCGATTCGTAACCGGAAATGACTCCGCGGTGGCCGGTGCGTCGATTGGAACAAATGGTACTTATGTGGTATTCAGCAGCATGGCGGGTTGGCCCAACGCCACTAGGATATATGAAGATGCTGTAGGAGTCCAGAACCCTCACACGTCACCTCGTACATTTGAGGTCAAATTCGACTCGTGGAGCGGCGACACCAGTAGTATCGACTACATGTATGTCAAAATCTTCAACACCACGGATCATCAACAGAGGTCAACGATAGAGGTTGGCGTAACGGACTCTTCTACCGGAGAGATCAGCATCCCAGCGAGTACAACGTGGCGTGTACAATGGGAAATCAAGTGGCAGGCAGATGCACTATCCACCAACACGGTGTCGGCGGTATTGATGATCTATACTACAAGTACTGCGTGGAAACTTTATCACCATCGAGCATCACCAGTTTCATGTGAAACACCGAAGGTCCTCTTACAAGCTGGCACAGCTGGCACAAGTACGATTTATGCAAACAACACGAGTGCCAGGGTCAGCGTTGGAACGTCCAGAAGTGATTGGCTTAGTGGTTGGGATAAACGAGTTAAAATCACTATTGACGGCGCGGATATAGATGAAGCGTTAACGGATTTTCCAGTTCTTGTTCATCTCAGTAGTTCTTCGGGGGAAAATAATGATGATGTAACGTCAGTTTTTGATGAGGTGGGAAGTGACTACAATGCTACTGCCTTTACAGAAAGTGATGGAAAATCAGGGCTTTACTTTGAAGTTGAGTATTGGAACGCAACAAACGAAGAGGCATGGATGTGGGTAAGGGTTCCAAGCATATCGAACACAACGGACACCGACATTTACATTTACTATGATTCCTCGAAAGATGGAAGCGCTTATAATAGTCCTACGAACGTTTGGGACAGCAGCTTCAAGATGGTTCAGCATTTGGAAGAAAGCCCAGCTAATGATGTAGCAGGACACATTGATTCTACTTCCTATGGCAATAATGGAACTCCTAAGAATTTTGGTGGAGTTGCTGGTTCTACTACTGATGGCACAGGAAAAATAGACGGTGCTGATGAGTTTGATGGAACTAATGATTATGTTGATTGCGGGAACATTGGGACATTAAATTCACCATTCACTGTTGAAGCATGGACGTATTTTAATAACCTCAATCAACCTAACGGTGATTATGATTATGTCTTAATAATAGGCACACCACCTAATTCTATAAGTATTTCAAGAAATGCTGCTGATGCCGCTACTGGTGCAAATAAATATTATAGTTGGACAGAAAACGGACAATTAATGGGTCCTGTTCTATCTGGTCAACAGTATCTGCATATAGTGGCTATGTGGGACAGTTCTTCTCCGTATCATAGATTGTATATAAATGGAGCTTCTCAAACAGTAGACCAACCAACCGGGGCGATTAACACAAATGGTAAGGTAGATTTAGGATTATATAAACCCGGTCCGACTCACTATATCAACGGGATCATCGACGAAGTCCGCATCTCCAACGTTGCAAGAAACGCCAGTTGGATTAAGGCCACCTACGAAAGTGAAAGAGATGATTTACTTGTTTTTGAAAGCGAAGACGATTACGTTGACAACAACATATGTAATGTAGATAACAGTGACCCGGCTGACAAAGGAACACATTCTAACTTTGAAAATGAAAAAGCTTGTGATTCAGTTTATGATACTTTAACCGAAGAGGGTACTAGTGACTTTGGCATAATGTATTACCGGAAGAACATTACGATAAACCACAATTACGTTGACGGAGACCTCAACAACTTTCCTCTTTTAATAGACATCTATGACACCGACTTGCATAACGATGTGCAAAGTGATGGAGACGACATAGATTTTACAGATAGTTCAGGAAACAACCTTGACCATGAAATAGAACTGTTCAGCCAAAACCATAATTCAACTCACGTTCACTTGGTGGCTTGGGTTAGAGCGAATCTCACAGGCTCTTCTGATACGATAATTTGCATGATTTACGGCCATCCAACTTGTGAAAGTCAAGAGAATGCGGAAGGCGTTTGGGACAGTAACTATGTGATGGTTCAACACTTGGAAGAAACATCTGGAACACATTATGATTCTACGTCAAACAATAATGATGGAACGCAGAGTGGTGGAGTAACTCAGGACGCGACAGGGAAGATTGATGGTGCTGATGAGTTTGATGGAACTGATGATTATGTTGATTGCGGGAATATTGGGACATTAAATTCTCCATTCACTGTTGAAGCATGGACGTATTTTAATAACTTCAATCAACCTAACGGTGATTATGATTATATTTTGATGATAGGCACTGGTGCAAATATGATAAGTTTCTCGAGACATGGTGTTGGTGCGGACGCCGATAAATTCTATAGTTATTCGGAAAGTTCTGTTAAGTTGGGTCCAGTACTATCTGGGCAGCAATGGCTACATATTGTTGGCGTTTATAATACCTCGGCCCCGTTTCATCAATTGTATATAAATGGTGAGAGTGTATCTGTAGATGATTTCTCAGCAGCAATGAATACAAATGGGCATGTTACATTTGGTAAGTATGAACCCACTGGCTCTCATTATCTCAACGGTACAACAGACGAAGTCCGCATCTCCAACATCACAAGAAGTACCAGTTGGATCAACACAACTTATCAGAACGTAGCTAACCTTGCAAGTTTTCTTTCAGTTGGAAATGAAGAGACAGGGGGCGCAGTCAACTATGAGTTAGATTTGGAGATTCAATGGACAAACGCAAACTACACACGGTCAAACGAGGAACTATGTATTAAGACTGGAAACGGTAGTTGGGGAGCAGAAGACATCGAGGTACATGTCTGGAATGTTACGGGTTCATCGTGGCACTTAGTTCTAAGTGATTTAAATGCGAACAGTTGGAACAACATCACCGTTAAGTCATATTTAACATCATCAACTTTCACTGTGAGATTTTTGGGAGGAAACGAAAGCTCGGACACCAGCCAAGACAGCTGGCAGATAGATTGCGTACTACTTCACGTTTGGGCAGAAACCTATGATTATGTCCTCAAAATCAATAATACGGTTACAGATGAGTGGAACATCAGCCTAAGAGTTTACGACAGCTCCAACATCGTCCGCCTATCAGGCACCACAATAAGTTTCTACGACGGCACACAAAGCGACCAGATAGTCGTCAGCAACGGAGAGATAACCCAGTCAGAAGGCCCACTATACGATTTAGGAACACCTCCGAACAACATAGTATACGTAAGCATGAGCAACCTCTATGCAAACGCAAGCGGAACATCATACCTTTACATTTATCTTAAGATTTTGGTGCCTGACACTTCAACTTACAACCTTTTCATTATCACGTTCGAAATCACCTAGGATGGTGTCCTCCATTTGAAATTGATTAGAAAACTGAGGATAATACCGAGGAAGAAAGTCATCCCTTGCCTCGCAGCTCTCATATTGGTTGCTTTGCTAGCTTGCATAGCACTAGCCCCGCCACAACAGTTCATCATTGGGGCTACCAGAGCCTCTTGGACAATTTACGCCACTGATGTGGACCAAGTGAGATATCTGCCCGGCACAGGCACTCCAGCGGGCTCTCAACAACCGAGTGCACCGAGCGATGCCAATCCCAACACGTTTGCGTTCAAGATAATAACAGACGCGGTCAGAGTAAGTGCGGTCAGTATTAAGCTAACATCAGCAGTGGATAACGCGAACTTCTCAAAGTTTGACGTCAGGGTTCAGTGGTGGGACGCAACAGATTCGGCTTGGAAGTACGAGACGCTCTACACTAGTGATACAGGTTCAACAACCGAATCCTTCATTGACGGTTTGACAAAACCAGTGGACGTTGGCTACGTTCATCACGCCGCGTCAACGACGAAGTACTATCTGATAGAGGTGACATACTGTGTGGATACCCCAACCTCGATAACCATGACCTTCCAGTACACACTGCAAACGCGACCGTCATTGTATTTCCTTTTAGGAATCGCGTCACCAGCCCTGATCATTTCTGTTTGGCTACTATATCCAAGGTCAAAGTCTAGAGAGGAATTTGAAGAGCACGCCCTACGTTTACCTAAAGATTCAGGTGCCAGAGACTCCAACCTACCTCCTCCTTCGAAATATGTGTTAGTAATTCAAAAACCCAACACTTCCACATACAGTCTTTATACCATCACGTTTTGAATTCACATGACATCGCGGATTCTGCTAAAACTTAAAAGCACAAAGTAGACATTGTTTTATGCCTTATCAGAAATTGTTAGAATATATGGTGAAAACGAATGAGTAAATCGTCCATGTTTTCAGGCTTCTACAAGCTCACCCCAAAAGAACGTCTGGAGCTTGTCAAGGGATTTGCCGGCTTATCAGATGAAGAATGCGCTTTACTGCAAAATACCGGCTCCTTGCCCTTAGACTTAGCTGACCGTATGATAGAAAACGTTATCGGAGCTATACCAGTACCTTTGGGCGTAGCTGTAAACTTCCTAATAAACAAGCGTGACTATCTGATTCCCATGGCTATTGAAGAACCCTCTGTAGTTGCAGCAGCAAGCTACGCAGCGAAAATGGCAAGGCAAGGCGGAGGCTTCTACACAAGCAGCACACCGCCCATAATGATTGGGCAGATACAAGCGGCAGGCATAAAGGACCCCTATGCAGCGAGACTGCGTGTCATACAAGCGAAAGAGGAGATTCTGAAGAAGGCGAATGACCAAGACCCGGTGCTCGTTTCCGTCGGCGGAGGAGCAAAAGACGTAGACGCAAGAGTAATCAACACAACGCAAGGACCTATGCTTATCACTGAGTTGCATGTGGACTGCAGGGATGCCATGGGCGCCAATGCCGTAAACACGATGGCTGAGGCTGTTGCTCCAATAATAGAACGTGCAACTGGCGGCCGAGTCTGTCTGCGGATAATCTCTAATTTGGCCACGAAACGATTGGCAAGGGCATGGTGTGCAATTCCTAAGGATGCTGTTGGTGGCGAGGAAGTCGTGGACGGTATAGTGAACGCTTACGCATTTGCAGCTGCAGACCCATACCGAGCGGCAACTCATAACAAGGGAATTTTAAACGGAATAATAGCCGTCATAATCGCAACGTGCAACGACCACCGCGCAATAGAAGCTGGAGCACACGCCTACGCAGCCAGAAACGGACATTACACAGCGCTGTCAACATGGGAGAAAAACGAAAACGGCGACCTAGTCGGCTCAGTTGAACTGCCAATGGCTGTAGGCTTAATAGGCGGAGCCGTGCGAACGCATCCAATAGCGAAGATAGCCATAAAAATCCTAGGCGTAAAAACTGCTAACGAATTTGCTGAAGTTCTAGCGGCTGTGGGCTTAGCTCAAAACCTCGGAGCTTTGCGTGCGTTAGCTCATGAAGGAATACAACGCGGACACATGTCACTTCACGCAAGAAACATCGCAGTAGCAGCAGGTGCAACAGGCAAGCTGATAGATTTGGTGGCTGAAAAAATGGTTGAAGAACACAAAATCCGCATGGACAGAGCAAAAGAACTAATAGAGCAGCATAAAGCCTCTGGAAAACTCTAAAAAGCTGGGCAACCGCATTCTAAAAGCGGCGAGAAAATGAAGATAATACTCGGACCAGCATCAAAAAAACTAGGTCAAAGCATAGCTGAAGCCTTAAACGTAGAAGCAGTGCCAGTGTTTTTCAAAACATTTCCAGACGGAGAATCCTACATCCGATTCAATATAGACTCTCTGCAAGACGAAGATGTTGCAATAGTGCAAACTACAAGTCCACCCCAAGATCAAAGGCTTATCCAGCTTCTACTCATGGCTGATAACGCTCTAGAAATGAAAGCAAGGAGCATAACAGCAGTCGTGCCATATTTTGCCTATAGCCGTCAAGACAAAAGATTTTTGGCAGGTGAGGCTTTCAGCGTAAAAACCATTGTTAAACTGCTTGAAAACTGCGGCGTAAACAGAATAATAACTGTAAACACTCATAATCCGAAGGTGTTAAAGACTTTTAACACTCCTGTTGAAGACTTGTCCGCTATTCCTCTTTTGGCAGAGTATTTTAAAGCAAAGGGCTTGGTGGAAAACCCTGTTTCGCTGTCTGTTGGCAAAAAGGCTTTGAGTGTGGCAAAGAAAGCTGACAGTGTTTTGAAGGGTGGATTTGATTACGTTTCCACACGAAGGGATGTGGTAACGGGAAACGTGACCTTAGAAGAGAAGGAGTTACGGATTGAAAATCGTGGCGTGATAATATTTGATGACATCATAAGCAGCGGTGGAACCATGGCGAAAGCTGTGAAACTAGTGAAAGAACAGGGTGCAAAAAAAGTTTATGCAGCTTGTGTGCATCCGTTGCTTATGGGCGACGCAAAAAAGAGGATTCTGGAAAACGGAGCTGAAGAGATAATAGGCACAGATAGCGTTCCAAGCTCAGTGAGCAAAGTTTCCATTGCTCCATTAATAAGCAAAGCGTTAACCACGTAAAGGAGCCTAAAAGTGGCTAAACTTTTCTTTCTGCTTTCTGGCGAACATGAAACTCTGCCAGTTTCAGAGTTAAAGGCGATACTTGAAGCTGAAGGCTATGCATACAAGGTTTTGGAAAAGTTGGACCAAACATTAAGGCTTGAAACAGATTCGAGTTGTGCAGAAGCTGTAAAGTATAGGGCAGCCTTGACGAGAATTTGTGGACTGGAACTGTTCAGTTGTAAAGCAGAAACAAGCGAGATAGTGACAGCCTTACGTTCCACAAAAATAAACAAAGTTCTAAGGGAGAGTGAAAGCTTCGCGGTTCGTGTAAAACGAGTGAAAAGACATGCTTTGGAAATCGATGAGATGGCTCTTGAGAGAAAACTCGGCGAAATCATACTGAAGAAAGCAACAAAAGCCAAGGTGAATTTGAAAAATCCAGATAAAACGTTCACTGGAATCCTAACGGATGGGAAATTCGTTTTTGGAGTGAAGATTGCTGACATTTTGCCGAAACCATTCTTTGAAAGACGACCGACAAAAAAACCTTTTTTCCACCCTTCGGCAATGCAAGCGAAACTTGCAAGGTGCATGGTTAACTTAGCTAAGCCTAGGGTTGGAGATTTAGTTTTTGACCCGTTCTGTGGAACTGGGGGCATGCTAATTGAGGCTTCGCTTATTGGTTGCCGAGTTCTAGGCTCGGACATTAAAAGAAGGATGGCGAAGGGAACGTTTCGAAACTTGGCCTACTTCAAAATTAAACCTGAAGGCATTGTTGTTGCAGATGCAAAAAGCCTACCGATAATGAAGGTTGACTGTGTTGTGACTGATCCACCTTATGGACGGTCTGCAACCACTGTGAAGCGAACCACAAAGCAGATAGTTAAGGAAGTTTTAGCAAGCGTTCACGAATTGTTAGACAAGGGACAGCGCATTTGCATGGCTGCACCAAAAACATTGAATATCAGCCGCGCAGGCATAACTCTGGGGTATAAGCATTTAGAGTCCCATTTCTTTTATGTTCATAGAAGCCTAACAAGAGAGATAGTCGTGTTTGAAAAGGTGTAAAAACATGGGTTTACGCGTGATTTTCTTAGGAACGGCTGGAAGTGTTCCAACGCCTAAAAGAAGTTTGCCAGCCGTTCTCATACAGCGTGAAGGCGAGCAGTTAATGTTTGACTGCGGCGAAGGTGTTCAGAGGCAGATGATGAAGGCTAAAACGGGTTTTCACAAGAAAATGAAAGTTTTTGTTTCTCACATGCACGGCGATCACGTTTTAGGCTTGCCTGGGCTTCTGCAGACCATGGCTTTGCTGGATAGGGAAAGAAAACTTGAGGTTTACGGGCCGTCAGGAATAAAACGGTTCATTGAAGCAATCAAAGAAACAGTTCAGTTTGTCTTAACTTTTCCAGTTGAAATTCACGAGATAGAAGAGGCTGGTGTTGTCTGCGAAACAGAAGAGTACGCAGTAAAAGCTGTTTGGGCAAACCATGCAATCCCAAGCCTAGCATATGCCTTAGAGGAAAAGCCAAGACCCGGAAAATTCTATCCAGAAAAAGCAGAAGCCTTAGACGTTCCAGAAGGACCGTTATGGTCAAAACTCCAGCATAAACATAAAGTCAAGCTGCCAGACGGACGAGTTATAAAACCCGAACAAGTTGTTGGACCGCCAAGACCCGGAAGAAAAATCGTTTACACAGGCGACACAAGACCGTTCAAAGGATTTGTGAAGTTTGCGGCTGGTGCAGACTTGCTGATTCACGATGCTACGTTGGATGATGAATTGGCTGAAAGAGCCGAGGAAGATGGGCATTCAACACCCTGCCAAGCGGCTGAAAACGCAAGAAAAGCGAAAGTGAAGCAGCTGGTTCTGACGCATATCAGTGCAAGATATGACGATACAAGCGTACTGCTGGAGCAAGCACGGAAGGTCTTCAAAAACACTCGAGTAGCAGAAGACTTCATCAAAATAGAAGTATCGTTACTGGAAAACTGAAAGCCGTGAGTTATTCATGGCATTTTGGTCTGGTCAGAGATTTTGGTCCCATTCTCTAAAGCGTTTCAATACGTCTATCGGAACTGGATTTATGTAGTTGAGGTTCACACGTTTACAGAGCCTTTCAAAGTCTGTGTCCGTGGTGATGATTGCACTTGCGCCTTCTTGGAGTGCGAGCGAGAGATAAACGCAGTCGAACACGTCGTGCTTTATTTGTTCAGCCAGCTTGAAAGTTTCTGTTATCGTTCGCCTACTGAGGCAACAATATTGTGGTCTGTCATATTCTCTTACGAAATGTTTGATTGCTTCTGCGCTTTTCCTTTTTGTGCAGCCCCATTTCCTTGTCATCACCCAGTATACCCTAACTGGAAGAATGTCTATGATCAGCGGGATAAATGCTCCTCTTAGTCCTTCCTCGATGACGGGGGAAACATAATGGTTCCCTGGGTGATCTTCAACAAGGAATATTGCCAACGCGTTAACATCAAGCACTCTTTTCTCTTTATTCACCAAAAGTTGCCTCTCCAGCGTCTAAAAACGCTTCCGTACCCCACTTTTTCTTCTTAGACCGCACTCTGACAGGCTTTGGGATAATAGGTTTTAGAAGCAACACTCCACTCTTTTCAATTAATTGAAATTCGGTTCCAGCTTTAAGACCGAGTTTCTTCCTTTCTTCTGAGGGAATTAAAATTCTGCCTCTCTCGTCCATTTTAGTCTTTCCCATCAAGCTTTACCCACATATTTTATTGTTTTTGGACCCATATAAACCTTTATGAAATGTGGGATGAAAAATGACTTCTAACAATGTATGCAGCTTAGAACAGCTTAACCTAGCAACTTCTCTAGTCTAGATATGCTTTGTTCAACATGTTCCACTGATTCCACAACAACAATACCTCTATAGGAGATTTTTTTGATCAAAGCCGCAGTTTTTTCCCAATTAACATTTCCGTAGCCTATTCCTAGGTGTTGGTCGCTTTTTCCGTAATTGTCATGTGCATGCATATGCACAATCTTGTCTGTAAAAGTTGTTAGGAAAAGTTCTGTTTGTTTGTTGATGTTTGCATGTCCAATGTCTAAAACCAACCCTATATTTTCATTAACTTCATTGTAAAATCTTTTGAAGTCTTCCATGCTCTTCATGATGAATGGGAAAGGTTCTGGCACGTTTTCTATAGCAGCTTCTACGCTATGGGCGTTTGCAAACTTGAACAGTAAACGTGCGGTTTTTAGGTTTCTAGTCCATTCTTTGCCTGGGTAGAACATGCTTATGCCTGTTTTTAATCCTGGGTGGAAAACCCATATTTGACAGTTTAAGGCACTGGCGTATAGGATGGATTTTTTTAGTCTTTTTAGCATAGTATTTAAGAGTGGTTTTGAAGGTGAAGCTATGTTTATGTCTGCGAAAGGGGCGTGTACTGTGTATTTTAAGTCGTAAGAAGCAGCTAACTCGTTTAAGACTTGAACTCTTTTCCTATTTAGTGTGTGGAAGCCTTCGTCAACAATTTCTATGTAGGTTGTATTTGCTTTGATGATGTGTTCAGTCATTTTTTTGAAGGGTTCGCTCAGGCAATAAAGCGTGGACAAACCGATTTTAGGCTTAACCATAGCTTAACCTCAGCCAAGCTTAAACAAGAACTTTAAGTTTTACGTTTTCCTACTTATAACCTAATTTGTTGAACAATTGAAATTTTCCTTTGGTGAACAAAACAGCGCCCGTGAGGTATGATTCGATTCGGATTTTTGTTCAGAGGCAGCTAGATCAGTAGTTCATAACCAATTTATACGGTCCTTGCAGAAGGATTATTAAATTCATATTATCCGCTTGCTGCGAGGATTTGTTCATTGCCAAAACAGGATTTCGATAAGCTTCTGCTCGAAGCCGTAGATGAGGGATTGTCTTCGTTAGGAGAATCTTCTAAACAAGCAATCTATTTCCATCTGGACAAACGCTTTAATGTTAAGAAACAGGAAATTCCACATAAGATTGAGGCTTTCGCGGATGGAATTGAAAAGATTTTTGGGTTAGGAGCCAATTTTCTTGAGATTTTGATTATGAAACAGCTTCATGAAAAAGTTGGGCAAGGTTTCAAATGGCCTGAATCTAAAGATCTAACATTCATTGAATACGTAACTGCAGCTAAACGAAGTTTTCTTTGGAAGAAAAGAGCTGAGAAGATAGTGGAGGAGCTGTTTCAATGCGAAGAAGCGATGCTAGAAGGTTAATTGAATCTTTTTCCAAAGATACGTCTTTTGCTGAAGTATTCGAATGCTTGTTTGAAAATGCCAGCGACGCCATCTACATTCTTGATAAACGTGGAAATTTTGTGGCTATCAACCGCAAAGCAGAAGAACTGACAGGGTTCAAGCGAGAAGAATGGATTGGAAAATCCTTCAGAAAGATCATTCCAGCCAAAAGCCTGCCTAAGGCAATTAAAGGTTTTCTAAGTGTAATCAGAGAAAAAACAATTAGACTCGAATTAGAACTCAAAACAGCCTCCAAGAAAACAGTTCTGGTTGAAGTTACTTCAAAGCCGTTAATCATCAAAGGAAAAATTAATGGAACTCTCGGAATTGCACGAGACATTACTGAACGCAAACGGATGGAAGAAGCTCTTAGGAAATCAGAAGAGAAATTCAGGGATATCTTCGAGCGCGCTAGTGACGCGATGATATTTCTTGATAGATCTGGAAAAATCCTTGATGTAAATGGAAAAGCTGTGCAAGTGTTTGGTGGATCAAAAAAGGAACTGTTAGAAAAGCATTTCACGAAAGTGGGTGTGTTTTCTCCTAAAGATATACCAGGGCTTCTGAGTGCTTTTGCAAAGGGTCTTGCTGGCAAAAAAGTCACTCTTGACATATGCATAAAGAACAAAAAAGGTCAAGAGATACACCTAGAATGTTTTGGCTCTCTTATGAAAATGGATGGTAAAGTCATTGGTGCTATGGTTCTTGCGAGAGACGTTACCGAAAGAAAGAAAGCAGAAAAGATGTTGACAAAATCTGGCGAAAAATACAGAACTCTGATGGAAGAAGCTCCAATCGCCATATTCAATGTAAACCTCAACGGTAAAATCACCTACGTAAACAAGAGATTCGAGCAAGACACTGGCTATTCGCGAGAAGAAATTGTTGGCAAAAACGCGTTCAAACTCAATTTAGTTTCTGATGAGACACTGAAGTTCCTTGCGAAACGAATGAAAGACCTATTGATGGGTAAACCCGCACGCTGTGTGGAAGTTCAGTTCAGATGTAAAGACGGAAGATGGATATGGGCAGACATGGAGAGCAGAATAATAAAGAAGTTGAGGGTTCCAGTTGGCTTCCAAATTACTGCAAGGGATATCACAGAACGCAAGCGGGCGGAAGAGGCGTTAAGAGAATCAGAAGAAAAGTATAGGGGAATTATCGAGTTGGCTCCTATGGCCATAGTAACCATGGATTTGAAAGGGGTTATCACATCGTGTAACACCTTTATGACATTATCAGGCTATTCTAAAGATGAAATAATTGGCAAACGCTTTTCAGACATAGGTTGGCTCCAGATAAGAGATCTACCCAAATACCTGAAGATGTTCAGTTCCATTATGCGGGGAAAAGTACCCGAGCCGTTTGAGATTAGGTATCACCACAGGGATGGAGAGCCCCACGTAGGGGAAGTTTATACTAGTTTGATGAAAAAGAAAGTCAAGATAATAGGTATTCAGTCAGTTATGATGGACATTACCGAACGGAAGAAGAAGGAAAGAGCAATTCGGGAGAGCCAAGAGAAGTTTGAACGGTTGTTTACGGGTAATCCTGAGGCTGCTGCTTACGTGAATTCTGATTATCATATATTGGATGTTAATCCTCGTTTCAGCGAGCTGTTCAGATACTCGCTAGATGAAGTTAAAGGCAAAAGCATCGATGATATGGTAGTGCCAAAGGATAAGATGGAAGAAGCAGATATGTTGAACAAAAAAGCCACGGAAGGATACGTCTACTACGATACCGTTAGAAAGAGAAAAGACGGATCTCTAATTTCAGTATCCATATCTACAGCCCCCATCACTGTCGAAGGTCAACTCATAGGCTACGTGGCATTGTACAAAGATATCACCGAGCGAACACTGATGGAGAAGAAATTGGAGGAGTATTCTCAACATCTAGAAGAACTAGTTGAGCAGAGAACCAGACAGTTGAAAGAAGCACAGAAACAACTTCTCAAGGCTGAGAGACTTGCTACCATCGGAGAAACAGCAGCTATGGTAGGCCACGACCTACGCAATCCATTAACAGGCATCGCAGGCGCCACATACTATTTGAAAACGAAGCTAAGCTCAAAAATGGACAAGACAGCGAAAGACATGGTGGAGCTTATTGAAAAGGACATAGAATACTCTGACAAAATCATAAGCGACCTTCTAGAATACTCAAGAGAGATGCATTTAGAGCTGACAGAAACTACACCAAAATTAATCACAAAATACGCATTAACTTCAGTCAAAGTTCCAAAAAACATACGAATACTAAACTCCACCTATAACAAACCAAAAATCAAGATAGACGCACAGAAAATGAACAGAGTCCTTGTCAACATCACCAAAAACGCAATTGACGCCATGCCTAAAGGAGGCAAACTCACAATAACAAGCAAGAAAACCAACGGTAAACTGGAAATTACTTTCACGGACACGGGAAGAGGCATGCAAAAGGATATTTTAGAAAAAATCTGGACACCGCTCTTCACAACAAAAGCAAAAGGAATGGGATTAGGCTTACCCATCTGCAAAAGCATCGTAGAAGCCCACGGGGGCGACATTTCTGTGGAAAGCATAGTTGGCAAGGGGACAACATTCACAGTAACAATTCCCATCAAACCAAAAATAGAAGGAGGTGAAAAAATATGGGTGAACGTGCCAGAATCATTGTTGTCGACGACGACGAAGACATAAGAAAAGTTCTGAAAACAATATTGGAAGAAGAAGGATACGTTGTTGACACTGCAGAAAACGGAAAAGAAGCCATCAAAAAATCCAACGCCAAATTCTACAACCTAGCCTTGATAGACATCAGACTTCCAGACATGGAAGGAACAAAACTGTTGAGCGCCATCAAAGAAACCACGCCAAAAATGGTCAAAATAATGATCACAGGCTATCCCTCCTTACAAAACGCCATTGAAGCCGTGAACAAAGGCGCAGACGCCTACATACTCAAACCATTCGATATGGGCAAGGTTCTCAACAGAATCAGAGAACATTTGAAAAAACAACAAGAAGCCAAAGAATACAGCCAAGAAAAAGTCACGGAGTTCATCGAAACACGCGTCAAAGAACTAGAAGAAGAGAAAACTGTATCCCACAAAAAACCACGCTAAAATCCTTTTTTATTTACGTGACTAAAGCGTGAACTTTATAGTTCTCTAAGCCCATTTAGACTTGGGAAAACCATGGTTGAAGAGAAAGACATACTGGAATTCCTCAAACCCCGCGACGGTAAGGCATCACTCAACGAAATCGCAGAAGGTTTAGGCATATCCAAATATGGACCTAACTCTGCTTATGCACTTTTACAGTCTTTGAAGACTAAGGGCGTCATTGAACGGCGAGGAGAACAGTGGACACTCATAGCTGAAGCTGCTGTCGTTCCCACACCATCGCCACCACAAACTCCGCCACCTGTAGAAGAAGCTTCCGCAACCCCGGAAGTTGAGAAGCTTATGAAAGCCATGGCGAAAACCGTTGCAGAAGCAATGAAAACCGCCAAAAAACCAACAGACGAATGGGAACTGGCAACAAAACCAATGACAACGAAAGTCGAAAGAAAAGAAGAAAAACTGAGATCTCTTGTTTTAAGCCCAGACGAAGCACCAGAAGCCAAAAAACCCTTACTAAGCCTCCAAACAGGCACCTTCATAGACCACCTTTTCATGACGACAGAAGGAAAAAGCCTAAACGGCATACCAATATGCGGACAATTCGCCATAACAGGCATACCTCGTGCAGGAAAGTCAATACTTGTCGAAGAAATAGCTGTTAGAGTTGCAGGCTCCGGCAGAAAAGTTTTGTATGCAACAGCTGAAGACACTTGGAAGAGCGCAACTCCACGCTTTGATCTGCAGTCTCGCTTAAAACAGAAGGCAGACATCATAGGCTTAGACTGGAACAAAATTCGTGAAAACCTTTTCGTGCTTGACACAGTCGCTTATCCAGAACTGCGGGACTGGAGCACTTTCACTGAAACCTACCGTTACGTTGCCGAAAAAGAAAAAATCAAACTAACCATAATCGACTCTGTCACCGTGCTTGAAGCCTACCGTGGAGCATTAAAACACCGCGTCATGGAACTAGCCCGATACAACCAAGTTCACGGCGTAACCGCCTTGTACGTGAACCAAAGAAGCACCGAAACTTGGGACAGCTATGAGATGGCTGGAGGCACAGGCTTGGCGCACAACCTAGACGGAGCAATAATAGTGGATTACGAACGCGTCTACTGGCAAGACCAGCAAGTCAATCCGGAAGCAAACAGAGGAGAGTTCGTCAGAATCGCACGCATCTTAGACTGCAGAATATGCAACTTCGAAAGAAGAAGAATAAAAATCGATATAACAGCCGACGGCTTCCTCCGTGCAACAGAACCCATCTCAAAGCCTTCGGGACAAAAAAGCTGAAAGGAAAAACCTAACGGATACCAATCGTTAAGCCGCCGACGTTCTAGGAAACCAATCGAGGGTTTTTTGAACTGAACATAACCTAAGATTTTAGAAGCGAACGACCATAGGGAGTTCACATCGTAACTTTATATTTTCTCGTATTTCTCTGAAAAAACTGAGAATTTTTGCATGACATTCTGGAATGTATTGATGTGGGATGTTTGGTAGTGGCAGGAATTCTTGTTTGAACCTCTTTTCGTTTGAGACTCTTCTTTCCAATTTACACTGATCTGTTTAGCTCCAAATAATGGTGATACACAAAAAAATATAGGGGGGTCTATCGTTTTTTGCTTGCGCAGAAAAATCGCAAATGTCTCCTCTTCTCCTTTGGATGTGTAAGCTTTACGTTCACCGTGAACAAGCCTTGTAAAGCGACGGCAGATTAGGTTTCTCGCCACCTAGCTTCAACAGCGTTACAAAAGCAAAAATCACCGCAGTCGCCACCAGAACTAGCCATCGTACGATAACCGTCTCAAATGGGAGACTGGCTTCATGTTCAAATTCTAAACCCAGTATAGGTTTGGAGAAATCGTATGTTCGCAGTAGTCTTGGATTGATCTTTACGGCGTTCTAGAGCAATTTCTACAAACTCATTCAACGTGTACTTGGCGAATTTTTCCGTTGGCTCTCCATAAACGAGACCGCTACAATTAGAATCCGCATATATGAAGAATCTACCCCCTCCATAATAGTAAACAGCCTCATTCACATATCCATACTCAGGTCTACTGAGAACTCTGAAAGGCCAGAGCTTACACGCTTTAGGCTTCATAAATTGTAATCCGCAGAAATGCGTATTTGAGAGTTTACATAAAAACACACATGAGCCGTCGTTTCTCCTCGTTATAAACAGCTTATTCAACCCAGAAACAGTTTTATCAATCCCATAATTTTTAACAATTTTAAGCCACTCAGGAAAACTCAAAACGACACTGTAAAACCTACAACACTTACCACAAGCAACGCATTTCCAATCAGCAATGTATCTCCACGGAACAAACAACATTTTCCACGCCAGCCTATCCTTACCCAAATTCTCAAAATCAAACACTCCTTATAAAAACTATTAGCAAAAGGGTTTCGGCTTTTCCGGTTTGAAATGCCCGACTTGCCCTATCAAGGTCTGTTCATAAAACTCAAAAAGAAATCTTGAAAGCAACAGAACGCACGAGTTTCATTTACAAAGTTTAACTCTTCTTGTACAAGTAAATAGTGTGCGATGGATATCCCAGTTTTGGGTTTTCGCAGAAATTATAAACCTTAACGGGTTTCCACCCTACAATCTCATAATCATGCGACACCACACGAGCTCCTTTCTTAAGCTCGCCCTCAAGTTTAGGCTTAACTTTCTCATTCGCGCTTGTTGTCAAATAAAGAAAAACAACATCCGCTGAAGACAAGTCCACCTTGAACATGTCGCTGTTCACTATTGTCACTCTATTCTGAAGATTATGCTCATAGACAGAGCCTAACGCTTTCTTCACTAAATCCTCCCTTAACTCGACTCCAACAGCCCTTGCACCAAAATCTTTTGCAGCCATTATAACTGCTCTGCCGTCTCCTGCACCTAAGTCAAAGAAAACGTCTCCAGGCTTCAAGTCAGCCAAAACAAGCATCTGACGAATCACTGAGGGTGGGCTTGGAACATAAGGCGCTATAAACAGTTCATGAACCTCCATTCGCACATAAGTACTATTTTGTTTTAACCATTGTTTTGATGTTTTAAAAGTTTTCCACTAATTCTAAGCAACATAAGTTGCCTTCTTAGGTCTCGGTCTTCGAGATTCTCCGCATTTCGTACAGCTCTGAGCACACAATTCAAGGTATTTCTTCTCGTCTGTTAACACAGCCTCTGCAGCCTTATGGCACAATTCACTCGGCTCTTCACATCCTTGTTCTTTGCAGAGACCGGATACGTGAAGGCACATGTCATGTACATCCTTCGGTTCCAACACAGCCCTATTCGTGCGAACCAGAAGGCACAGTTCTCTGGCTAGAACACAAGTTTTAACGTATTCAGTTCTTTTGAGAACCTCTTCTCTTAGTTTTTTTCGACTTATTTCCAAATTTTTCTTTCTCCGTAAGCGGATAAGAACGTTATCCAAACTACGTTGACCATTGATTTAAAAGTTGTTGTGAGTCTCAGCCTTACCAGAATCTCTTACTCAAGGCTTTACGTTCAGCTTCAAGAACCAACTCGTAAAATCTGTCTGTAAGTTCGTGTTCTTTTTCAAGAACCACCATAACATCCGACGGTTTAACCCTTCTGGCACACAACGCCACAACTGCAGGTTTTCCATATCTCGCTATTAAATGCGCTGTCTGCAACGCCCGCCTATGTATTCTCTCTTCTCTTTTAGTTAACTTCTCACCTTTCTTTTCAACAATTGGAAGAACCTTCTCCTCTTCAACTTTAAGAAGACCTATTGTTGTGGAACCGCATCTTGGACATTTCGGCTTATCTGGTAAGTCTCTTGCACACGCCATTTCAATGTAGTTCCAACAGCTTGTGCAAACAAAAACACACGTTTCACTGAGCAATCTTGCTTTCGCTGATTTTATGAGCACGGCTTTCATTCTTTCAGGAGGAATCAAATCGGTTTTCATGCTTACCCTTTCAATGCCCACACGGGCAACTGGACTTACGCTCCCATAAGTTTCGAGTTTTTGCACTTGAATCTCGCCATCCCGAATTTTTCCGAAAACATGAATCAGCTTTTCCAGTTTCAAGTCCTTTGTGAAAACTTCCTTTAAGGCTTCTTCGTAAATCGGTGTGCCTTCAAAACTTTTTATCAGCCTTTGCAGGCTTATGCTGCTGAAGTCAGCCCATTTCTCCAAGGCTCCAAAACGCCGTGCCACGTGAATCATTCTCCTCTTAAAAAGCCCAGTCTTCACGGTTGCTCTTGTTATGCTGTCTGTTATTGCCTTGTCAGACAGGGCTCTCATCTCATTGAACAATGTGACTATTTGGTTTGAGTTTGCCGCTCCCATTGTTTGCACGAAGATGCGGTACGGATCATGCTGAACCACAATGCTGTACCCGATTTTTTCGGAGAGCAACTGCCCTATCAATTGCGCTAAAGCTCTGTTCGTAAGAGAGCCGAAGTGAGCGTGAATTATAACGAATTCTTCCCAGTCTTCGACTATTATTCGCTTGTCCGTAGGAACTGGAAATCCAGAGTTTACGTGCTCAACCGTTTCAGCTATGGCACGCAAAATATTTTCCTTATCAGAAGGGTACTGCTCACTCAGCTTGGCAGCGATCTCTTCTGGTGAAAGTCCGTTTTTCATTTGTTCTTCAACAAAGCCCCTAAAAGAGCCTACTTCTTGTGCAATCTCAAAGGGAACGGGAATTTGCTCGCCTATCCAGCTTGGAATGGCCCCAGTAGGATCATCAACCGGTTTTACGTGTACTTTTTCTCCGGAAACGTGTAGGATTTGCCATGGGCTTCCTCTGATGATAAATTTTATTCCAGGTTTACCATATTCAGCCATGAAGGCTTCGTCCAGCACCCCTACGGCTGAGTCGCTTGATTCGTCAACCACAAGGTATTGCTTTTGATCAGGTATCATGGATAGGTTTCCAAAATAGTATTCGAAGAGAGCCTTTGTTCTCCGCGGTTTTAAAGCTACTTTATCTTCGAAGGAAACCCACGTTAGGCGTGGAAAACGTTGATGCATGTACTTGAGAATCTTTTCAACGTCTTCTAATGTCAAATCCTTGTATGGATAGGCTTTTCTAAATATTTCCAAGATTTCATCGAATTCCCATCTTCTCCTCCTAAGCAACAAACCAGCGATTTGATGCGTCAAGGCATCATAAGGCTTAGGGGGAACTTCAATGGGTTCCAAATCTTCTTTTAATGCTTTTTTAGCTATGGCTAAAGCTTCAAGAGTGTCATCAGAATCCATTGTAATAATTATTCCTTCAGCTATGCGTCCTACCCTGTGACCGCTTCTACCTACACGCTGTATAAGCCTCGTAACCTGTCTTGGACTCATGTACTGTATTACCATGTCTATTCTACCCACGTCTATGCCTAACTCGAGACTGCTTGTACAGACAAGTCCTCTTAATTCACCGTTTTTCAATCCCCTCTCAGCAGCAATTCTAGACGGCTTAGCAAGAGAACCATGATGTATTGACACTGGAAAGTTCATGTCCCAAACTTTGAATCTGCTTGCTAAGACCTCTGATATTGCGCGTGTGTTTGTGAATAATAGCACGGATTTACGTTTGCTTATGTAGTCGCGAATTATCCTCAACCTTGCTGCTACTTCTGGATGCGTGTAAAGCCTTGTAGAGAGCTTGTAGTCTTCGCCTGTGGGTTTTGGAAAAACTATTTTAAACCGTAATATTCTTGCAACTGGGACATGGACGATTTCAACGCTTCTGCCATTTCCAACGAGAAACTGAGCCACTTTTTCTGGAGTACCAATAGTTGCGGATAAGCCTATTGTTTGGAAGTCTTTACCGACTATCATTCTAAGCCTTTCTAAGGCTAGGGATAGCTGGCTTCCGCGTTTGCTGTCAGCCATCTCGTGCACTTCATCGATTATTACCCAACGCACATGTCTTAGATGCTGACGCAGGATCCACCCTGGCAATATAGCCTGCAAAGTTTCAGGAGTTGTGATTAAGATAGTTGGTGGGCTTCTGGATTGTCTTGTTCTTTCCTTTGTTTCGGTGTCGCCGTGTCTGACAGCCAACTTTATGTCTAGATTGTTGCACCACCACTCAAGTCTCTCGAGCATATCTCGGTTCAAAGCCCGCAAAGGCGTAATATACAAGACTTTTATGCCCATTATCCTTTGCGGCTCTTGAAGAAGCATGCTCAAAACAGGCAAAATAGCAGCCTCAGTCTTACCAGTAGCAGTAGGTGAAATAAGTAGAACATTTTTTCCTTCAAGAATTTTCGGAATAGTCTTTTCTTGAGGTTCTGTTGGTTTTGAGAATCCCCTCTTCTCAATCAACCTTCGAACTGGCTTAACAAGTAAGTCAAAAGCATTTTCCGGATAATCTTTCAAGCTTTGTTGAACCTCGGTGCTAAGGAATAAGCGGGAAACCACAAGTAAAAGCATTTTGCATTTTGGAAAGCCTCACTTTGTTCTCGCACGCTCGGATGTTGACAGAAATGTTTAATAGAAATGTTTAATAGAAATGTTTAATATTTGTTACACATTTCTATATATTTATAACAGAAGGAATTGACTTGGCAACACAAGAACTCTCATACCAAGTATCCAGCAAAGTCTCCAAGTCAACCTACGTGAAAATAAAACGATTAATCGACGCAGGCATGTTTCTCAACTTCTCAGACTTCACCTGAAAAGCAATCGAAGACAAACTCGAAAAGCTCGGAGAAACAGAAATTATCAGCATAAAAGAAACCTCGGTTCAAGAAGCCAAGAAAATGATAGAGGAATACCTAAACCAGCATCAAGGATTAGTGTACCCGAGCGACATAGCCGACTATTATGGTTTAGAGCTTGAACCAGTCTTCGAAGCGATTAAACAACTGAAAGCTGAAGGTGAAGTGAAAGAGGCCGAGTAAAATGGCTGTCCACAAAGCTGGCGACTGCATTTTAGGGAAAAGGCTGGTTTATGAAGCTAGAAAGGTAACGTCCCCTTCACTCATTAGGAAAGGCGGAAGACATCGAGGGCTGAGAGGAAAGCTCTACGACGCAAAATGCTGGATTGAAACACCAATACAAAAAGCATAGACACTGAACTGGTGTTGGAACATGTTTGTTTGACGTTTTTGCCATTTTAAACGCAATTTCAACTACTTCTCTTATCCTGTTTTTGTAAAGTCTGTTATTGACTGAAAAACCTATGCATGATTAACTAACATTCTCGCGTCATTCCACGTTTACGATTAATGACCTTGCGCTGAATCTTGTCATCAACAACTATGATGAGCTCATTGTAATGAGGCCCAGGCCTCACGTTAACTCGGTCTGCACAAGGTTTGGAAGCATGTTCAACAGTGAATAACGCCAAATCTTGCTTCATAAATCGCTCCATCCTGTTGATGTGTGCGTTTTTTAGTGTTTAGTTTAAAAGTTTTTGTGAAGTATATGCCCCTTTGTAAGAAATATGTCTAAACGCGATGTTCAAACAATTGTTTTCTATTCAAAAACAATGGAAACTTTTTTATCCATCATCATCAGAAACGATGGCTATTGAGAATGTTGGAGGAAAATTAAATGGCTAACTGTCCAAAATGTGGAACAGACGTTTCTAAACCGAGAAAAACATGGAAAATGGCTGGACGCCCAGACAGACAAGGAAAAAGAATGCAACTGGAAATCGGACTTTTCGACTGTCCTAAATGCAAGAAATCTTTCCGAAAAGTACTGAGCAAAAAGAAGATTTAAGCCTAAAACACTCTGACGCTGGCATGTCGCATGCCAAAAACACAAAACGCATGTCCTGAATGCGGAACACCCGCAAAGGAACCATACAAGACGTGGGAACTCATAGCCCCCTTTCCAGACAAAAAATGCTCATAACAGTAACAATATTAGGCATGCACGAATGCCCTAAAAGCGGCGAAAATTCCGAGACGCCCTAAGCAAAACCAAACTAGGTTCAGAAGGCATACAGCCTTAAAATTATCTCCACCTTTCCCCCATTTTTCAAAAATTAAGCGTTAAGTTTTAAAACATAGAACACTATGTCAACAAGAGCGCATTATCTAAAAGAAGGCATGACATTGACGATGGACATTATTCCAAAAATTTGGGAAAACGAGTACGTCAAAACCGCAATAATGGTAATTCTACTTGTTGCAGTAGTTTTTGGCTTCTGGTATGGCTCGCAACTATTGTTGAATACACAGTACCCAGCGTTAGCTGTGGCTTCTGGTAGCATGTGCACTTTGCCTGGTTCCTATTGCGATGGTTGGTCTCATCCATTTAGCCGAACACTACATGTCGGAGACCTAATAATAGTGCAAGGGGTAGACCCCGAAGACATTTACGCAGCACCATACCCATATGGAGACATTATTGTATTTCATGAACCATTAGGCGATGACACATTGATAGTGCACAGGGCTGTAGACAGAAAAGTTGAAGATGATAAAATTTTCTTCAAGCAGGAAGGTGACGGCAATGGTCCTGGCACAGGTTCTTGGATTCCGGCGGACTGCGTTGTTGGCAAGGTTATTTTACGCATTCCTTGGATTGGACATGTCGCTCTTTTCCTGCACAATTCCTCTGGACTATTCATAATAATAATCCTAATAGTCATCTTGGTGATTGTGGAGTTTGTAATCCCGGTGTTTTCAAGCGAAAAAGCTGAAGTTGACAGTGGAGAAAAAATGGAGAAGATAGGTGAAACCTAAGGCTTTATAAAGGTTATTTATAAAGGATACGTAAACATTAGCTTATAAGAAGTTGTTGTTCATGCCGAAAGCTGTATACATACATATCGAAAATGTTGTTGCTTCTGCCACCTTACATCAGAGAGTCGATTTGAACGCAGTTGTGAAGGGTTATCCAGGTGTGGAGTACCGTCCAGAACAGTTTCCGGGACTAGTATTCAGGTTGAAAAGACCGAAGACAGCCACCTTAATTTTTAACTCTGGAAAAATGGTTTGCACGGGAGCGAAATCCGAAAAAGAAGCTCGTAGGGCAGTTAAGAAAGTGGTTAAAGAACTGAAAAAGGGCGGAATAATAATCATTAGCAAGCCGGAGATGAAAATCCAGAACATCGTTGCCTCTGCGAGTTTGGGCGGGCTGATAGATCTGGAAAAAGCTGCCTACTCTCTGGGGAAAACGATGTATGAACCTGAACAGTTTCCAGGGTTGATATATAGAATGGCTGAGCCGAAAGTTGTCATATTATTGTTTGCAAGCGGTAAACTAGTTTGTACAGGAGCGAAAAGAGAACAAGACGTTTACGATGCAGTGGCCAAGCTTCACATCATTCTAGAGGAAAAAGAACTCATATTCTACGAACAGGCTTCAGCCGTGTAACTTCAATTTTCGCCTGGTTTCATCCTTTTTTTATCTGTTTCAAAATGGTCTTCAATTGCACTTCGTCTATTGCTCCGATTTCGCACAGTCTATTAGCTATCTCACTCATCTCAAGCAGTGCATGAAGTTTTATTCCGTTTTTGTCAAGTTTTTCTTTGCCTTTCTCTTCTCTGTCTAGGAGCACTACAGCGTCTGTTGTGATTCCTCCCTCAGCCTCTATGGCTTTCTTTGCCTCTGTTAGAGATAGACCAGTTGTGATTAAGTCGTCAATTAGCAAGACACGATCTCCGGGCGTGAGAATTCCTTCTATTCTCCTCTTTCTTCCGTGAAGTCTCACGCCTTTGCGAATGTAGAGGAACGGCTTCTTCAAGTTGTAAGCAATTAAAGAAGCAAATGGTATGCCAGCGATAGGAATTCCTGCTACTCTGTCAAAACTCTTTAGCCCTATTTCTTCTTTAATGAAGGCCGCTTGTAGGTTGCAGATTTTTTGGAAGGCGTCTGGAAAGCTTGGAATTATTCTCAAGTCTATGTAGTATGGGCTTATTTTTCCACTTGTGAGTTTGAACGCTCCGAACTTTAGGGCGCCTATCTTATTTAGGATTTTGCAGATTTCAACTTTTACGGTTTCTCTGCTTTTTTTCTCTTGCAATGTTTCACCCCTTCTTAGAGACTTGATAAATTTTACCTATTTCAGGGATTAGACACGTAACTTTCGGCATTTCCTTTTTGAGTAATTCGGCAAATTTCTTCAAGTCTTGGGTTAACCCTGTGTGATAGGGAACAGCCACCTTAGGCTTTGTTAATCTTGCTATTTCAACACCAGTTTCCGGCGATGTCCCGGGCGCAATTCCGACAGTGCAGAAAATTACGTCGAGTTTTTCTCTTTTGCCTATTGCTGCCATTTCTGGAAATGGTAAACTGTCCGATGTATGGTAAACCTTGACTCCATCTTCACTTTTTATTATGAAAGACACTGGTGTGGCTGCTGGGTGGTTACTTTTTTCTGCTTTGACCGAAACTTCTCCAAACTTCACCTCTGAATCTGGCTGAATCGCACGTAATTTTTCTGGAGCAATAACGTTTTGAAGTCTTCTTGCGGATGTTGGGTCAGCCACAACTTCACATTGTGTGAGCTTGTGAATCTGCGAAACAAGTGGTTGGTCTAAATGATCGTAGTGTTCATGTGTGATTAAAACAGCGTCAACGTTTTTGAAGTTTCGGGGTTTAACGTCAACGGGGTCTATAACTAACGTTTTTGAAGGAGTTTTAATGGTTACTCCAGCGTAGCGGTTAAACCACACAAATAGTATTTCGTTTTTGCTTGGTGTTTTCTTTTCGATTGACATGTAGAATCACGGAAAAATATTATTGTGTTAAATACTTAAAAGACCTTTGATGAGGAGGTCCGTTACACTTAAAAGACTTGTAATAGCCTTTAACTTCCATCGGAGCGAAGCTAAGCATGGTTGATGTGTGGCTTCCCTATGGGAAATCAGAGATATGCGTGAGGATTCCAACTCGAAACTTTTTGGGTTCAATCGAACCAGCGGAGAAACCCAGTGTATCAGACGCTAGGGCGGAGATTGAAAGAGCTTTAAGGGAGCCTACAGGCTCTAAACCTTTGAGCGACATTGTAAAACCAGAACATAAAGTGGCAATAGTTGTTGATGATGCAACTAGGGCTGCTCCTAGCGATCTTATGGTTCCGCCATTACTTGATGAGTTGAATGTGGCTGGTGTTAAAGAAGAAAACGTCGCGGTTATTTTTGGGTGTGGCACGCACAGGGCGGTTACTCGTGAAGAAGCTGTAAGGCTGTTGGGTGAAGATGTTCTTAACCGTGTTAAAGTTATCAGCCACGATTGCAGGGCGGAAGACTTGGTTTATTTAGGTAAAACTGGGAAGCATGGAACAAAAGTTTATTTGAATCGTGTTTTCGCCGAGGCAGACGTTAAAATCTTAACAGGAGACCTATGTTTTCACTATTACGCTGGTTATGGCGGAGGGAGAAAAAGCGTTTTGCCTGCTGTTGCTGGCGAAGCAACGATAAAGCATAATCATGCCATGCTTTTGCATCCTGAAGCCAAAACGGGAGTTCTTGAAGGAAATCCGGTTCATGAGGACATGGTTGAAGCAGCAAAACTTGCAAAGGTTGATTTTATTGTAAACGTTGTGATTAACAGTGAAGGTGAGATCGTTAAGGCATTTGCTGGCGATTTGGAACAAGCTTTCTATGAAGGAGTGAAACTTGTTGATGAAATGTACCGTGTACAGGTAGACCGCAAAGCAGACATAGTTGTAGTCAGTCCGGGTGGGCATCCAGCGGATGTGAATCTTTTCCAAGCCTATAAGAGTGTTGACAACGCCCTCGAAGTGGTTAAGCGTGGCGGAGTGATAATTCTCGTAGCTGAATGCCCTGAAGGGCATGGAAACCAAGTCTTCTATGATTGGATGGTTAAGTTTAAGGATTTAAAAGCTGTTGAAAGGGAAATTAAGCGCCGTTTTGTTTTAGGTGGGCACAAAGCCTATTATTTGTTGAAAGCTTTGCGAAAGGTTCAGATAATTTTGGTTTCATCGATGCCAGATTATTATGCCTCGAATGTTTTCAAACTGAAAACGGCTAGAGCGGTAAACGATGCTTTGAATGAGGCTTTTAGCATTGCTGGAAAAAAGGCGAGGGTTTGGGCGATGCCTTATGGAAACTTCACGTTGCCTGAAGTCAGAACAGGTGAAGAGTGAAAAGCTTTGGAAGTTTTCAAAAAACAATTATAATCTAGAAGGAGTTAACATAGCCTTGAATTCAGGTTAAGCATTGAGTTGGAAAGGGGATGACGTTTGCAACAAAGCTTCAGACTGCGGAAATTCAACACGAACGATTTGGAACGTATTACATACATCAATCGTACTTGTTTACCAGAGAACTACTCGGACTATTTTTTTGTTGATATGCATCGCAGGTTTCCAGAAACTTTCATTGTTGCAGAAGAAAATGGAGTTGTAGGTTACATAATGTGTCGTATTGAAACGGGTTTATCAAGCTTTGTTTTCCGTGGATTAATTAAGAAGGGTCATATTGTTTCTGTGGCTGTTTTGCCGGAGTATAGACGTAAGGGCATAGGAGAAGCTTTGGTTGCTAAGGCTATGGAAAGCATGCGATTGTATAAGGCGAAACATTGTTTTCTGGAAGTTAGGGTAACCAACACAGCAGCGGTAGACCTGTACAAAAAGCTGGGATTTGAGGTTTCTCGAACAGTTCGGGGTTATTATGCTGATGGAGAAGGCGCATACGTGATGGAGATTAAATTAGAAAAACATTGATTTTTTGGGTAAGAATATCTGTAGAGTGCCCAAAGAAATGGTTAAGTATCTCATTTTCCGTTAAGGTCTGGTTTGCCTCATGAAGGTGTTGTCAGATGTTGAGAATCAGGAAGTTTATCGACGGAGGGGATGAAGAAGTTTGGATTAAGATACAGAATGAAGCGTACAAAGAATATGAGGATTTCAGACCAGACACCATGGAAGACATGGAAATCTGGAAGAAGAATCCAAATTTCGACTCTACCGGAATGTTCATCGCAGAATTGGATGGAAAACCTGTGGGCGCGGCTAACGCTTACATAGATAGGAAGAGAAAGGAAAAGCTGGGATTTCTACGAGCGTTAGGTGTAGCTCCAGAGTTCAGGAAAAGAGGCATAGGCCGACGGTTGGCGGAGAGAGCAATAGAAAGCCTGAAGGAGAGAGGAATGGAGTCCGTTCAAGGGTGGACGAGAGAAAACAAAGTTGCCTGTAAGTCTCTCTTGGAAAGTATGGGATTTAACTTAATCAGAGTTTTCAGCACGATGCGAAGAGGCCTAGAGCGAATCCCCTACAACCTGGGAGAACATAAAAAGCTAAAGATGCGCGAAATGAAGATGAACATGGACGACATAAAACTGCTCAATTGGCTTAGTAACGAAACTTTCAAGGAACACTTCAACTTCAGACCCGACACAGTTGAGGAAACAAAGTTTTGGATAGAGGAGAAGCCTTGGTGCGACATACTCGGAGTCTTCTTCTCTTACTTAAATGATGAACCAGCTGGATACGTGTGGGCTGGAATAGACAGCAAGTTCATCAAACATAAGGGTATAAAACGCGGTTGGATAATGTCCATAGGCGTGTTGAAGCCGCTTCGTATAAAAGGAATAGGCACATCACTCATGCAGCAGGGCATGGAATTCTTGAAGTCAAAGGGAATGACTGATGTGGAACTCGGCGTTGACGACTCGAACCCAACTAAGGCTATCGAACTGTACAAGAAAGTCGGATTTAAGGTTGTTTTCAAAGATTTGACGTACCTAAGAAAAATTGAGTGATTCTGGGGCAACACGCTAGCGCCATTGACAACATTTATGGACAATACCCTTTTTATCTCAATTGTTAGGAAAGCTAATAAAGACGAAGAACGAACACGTCAAAACATTATATGTGGTGACAAGAAAACTTTCGAATAGTTTGGCATTTTGAGATGAAGTGAATGGAGCCTGTAGAGTTTGCACTCGTGGCAATAACTTCCATCATTGCAGTGATGAACCCTACAAGTACCGTGGCGATTTACATCGCTCTGACCAGAGACATGAACTTAGAGGAAAGTCGCAAGGTTATTGCAAAGTCTATGAAGATATCGTTTGTTGTTTTGGCGTTCTTTGTTTTTACGGGACAGCTTCTCTTCTTGGTCTTTAGCATAACAGTTGCTGCGTTCAAGATTGCAGGAGGCATCCTTTTGGTGACAAGTGCATTTTCAATGCTTAATCCTAAAAAGAAAGAATTTTCTCGGGAAGAGCTTGAAAACATCGCCATAGTCCCGCTTGCGTTTCCTCTCACAGCTGGGCCTGGAACAATTATGGCGGTGATACTTCTTGTTTCTGAGGCAAGCTGCTTACTGGAGGCTTCTCTTGTCTTTGTGGGAATTTTTGCTGGTGTGTTAGTGTCCTATTTAGGGATGACGTATGCGCCTAGGATATTCAAGTTTCTAGGTGAAGAAGGTCTTCATGTTGTAACGAGGTTGATGTCGATAATTGTGTTGGCTATAGCAGTGCAGTTCATAATCAACGGGATCGCTGAAACCATACCTACATTATAACATTTGTTTCTCAACAGAAGTAAACTTGTCTGGGATAATTTTAACCGCATCTAAACAGCCGTTCCTAACCCTGCTGATACAAACTTTCAGCGTCAATACGAAAAGAATTCAGAAGTGTACATGTTCTGCTTTTTCATTCAGAAAGTTTATTGCTTGAAGCACAGATTTTGCGAATCCCAACAAGCCGAGAAGCATAGCAACCACCAGAAACAAACGAAGGTCAACAATCAAATTTACGTTTTGGACAGTTATGCCCACTATCCCACCGTTCAACGCGAAGATTAAGTAAAGAATGACGAATAACGCCTTTGCACCGCTAAAAAAGTGATGAACAATCGTTCCCGCAGTAAGTTCCCCAATAATCATCAGAAAGATGTAAACCATAACAAAAACTTCAATCATCTGTTGAAAACCTAGAACTATCTCTGAAACTGGAGCCAAAAACATTGATAGAACGAAGTATATTCCGTAGAAAAATACGCCTTTTATGGTTGCTTTTAGCGCTTTACGAGTGAATTTTTGAAGACGCTTATTCAAGTCCTTGTTTTCTTCAGTCATAAGGAATCACTAATGGTTCTTCTAAAGTGAAAGATGGAAATGAGAAATACACTTCGAAATATCCGCTTTCAGTGGCTCCCACTATTGGAACGTTAAGCTCCATGCGCCCGTAGTATGGCGTATTCTGTGGAGTTTCAATCGTTGTCTGTCCTTCACTCACTTGGATGTCGGTGCCGTTATACATCTGAATTTGGATGTTGCCAGTCAAGTCAAATGAGGCGTGATTTTCAAAACTTATCAGAACAGTGGCTGTCATGTGGGTTCCATTGAATCCAGCATATTCAATTTCTCCCAGCGTGAAGTTGTATAGGGGTGCACCCCAAGGCATGGAAAGATTTGTTGACGCTTGAACTGGAATGACTTCCGCAAGTTTGATGCTAACAGTTTCACGCACTTCCAGTTCCGTGTCATTGAATAAGTAGTCTTGGCTGTTTTGCAAATCATTGGCGTCTATAGTAACGTTGTGAGTTGCCATTACTTGTCTGCTTTTCTCTATGACAGGAATAAACGTGGATGCTCGTGTGATCATGAAGCCTTCATGGTCTAAGATTTCTGTTGTCACATTGAAGGAGCCTATATTGTAGTAGCCCTTGTTGTCAATTGTTATCGGCAGGGAAAAGAGTATTTTATTGTCTGAAGTTAAGCCTATTTGTGGTTCTTCGAAACCAAATCGAACATCTCTAAAGGAATAAACAGCAGAAACTAAAAAAACAATTAGGAATATCCAAAAAAATGTTGTAGTTATGCTGATCATACGAATCGGGATTTTCATAGTCTCTCCTTTTCCGGGCGTTTGTGTGCATTTCAAGGGTTAGGTGGTTATTGCGAGGAGTTATTTTCTTGCTGTTGCTCTCGTGAAGGCTGCGGTTGCACCTGTGAAGCTTGCTCCGGCGGTATGACTATGATTTCTGGTTCTGGCGTCTTTACCTCTTCTTTCGAACGTTTAACTTTCTCCTTTTGAGGAGCTGGTTTGGTTAACACTCGTTTTTGTGGAACAACCTTTTGCATTTTTGGTGCGTGGGCGATTATCGTTATGCCTCTGATGGTTAGGAGTGAACCTATCCACCCCATAACTCCGAGATACATTATGCGTATGCACGTTGCAATCAAAGGAGCCAACGCTGCACCGAAAGTCTGCATCAAGTCCTCAGAAGCAATTATCGATAGGCTCTCGGTTAGAAATCCATAGGCACTTACGAAAGTGAAGATCAGCAAGGCTACACCTATGATTAACACGGTTACTCCGGAAAGGGCTATTTTGTCTCTAAAATTTTTGAGCATGATTCTGACACCGTTTGAATTGAATGTGGAATATAATATTAAATCTTCTGACACAATAAACAAAATCTAAACTAGATATCAAAAATCAAACATAACAATTAAACGACACATTTTCCTCTTTAAATCAGGTTCACTTCTGCTTTACTCTTTGTCCATTTATCAAGCTTTATTATTCACGCCTATTTCAATGCTTAAAGGTTGCAAACAGACCCTTCAAGTTTCCACATTCCCAAAAAACATTTATGCAATTTCTGTGTTCACAACTTTTATATAATTCCTCAATCACTATCTTACTGGGAGAGGCGAAAAAGACAGTAACTCTCCACAAGCCTCAAAAGTCACAAATGACGTCGTTGAAACAAGAGGCTGTTCAGCATTATTTCCAACTTACACGGATACTCAACAGAACTTTCGTTTTCAAATTCGGTTAGCGAAAGTCGAAGCCGAAATCCCTCTCCCTTTTTTTATGAACGCCATCGACTATAGAAATCCGCGTTTTGCCTGTTTCCTCGCGGAAAAACCTCAAAAACGGCGGAAATTGAGAGAGAAGACAGTGGCTGAACTACGGCGACAAGCCAAGTTTCTGATAGATTCTCTGCTTGTTTTCTTCAACCTTCCTCTTGACGTCTTCGAACAAGTTGTTTCCATGAGAGTCAATGGCAATTGCTAATGGGCCGAATTCTTCAACGTCTAGAATCCACATGGCTTCAGGCATTCCCAAGTCAAGCCATTCAACGCTCTTCACGCTTTTTATGGCTTTTGCAGCTAATATTGCGGCTCCACCAGTGAAAGCTCCGTAGACAGCACCGTACTTTGCCATTGCTTCTGTTGTTCTTTTTCCCATTCCTCCCTTGCCAATTACTACTCTAACTTTGAAGTTTTTTATGAACTCGTCCTCAAAGATTTCCATTCGTGTGCTTGTTGTTGGACCTGCTGCAACTATAGTCCATCTGTCTTCTTTTTTCTTCACAATTGGACCGCAATGGAAGACAGCTAGTCCTTCTAAGCTTAGTGGTAAAGGCTTGCCCTGATTGAAATATTCTAAGGCTCTCTTGTGAGCTTGATCTCTTGCAGTAAACATCATTCCACTCACGTATAAAACGTCATTTACGCTTAGCTTGCGTATTTCCTCCTCGGATATTGGGGTCTTAACTTTGTAAACAGCCATTTTATTTCACCTCACCTGACTTTATGAGTTAAATATTCAACCGTTCCGTCTGCACTTATTCTTGCGGTAGCTCTTCTCGCAGCCCAACAATTGAAGGCGACAGCCGCCGGATAGGACGCTGGATGCCTATAAGCATAGTCTATGTTTACGCTTAAAACTGTGATTTTTCCGCCAAGTCCCATCGGTCCAATCCCTGTCATGTTCACGGCCTCTAGAATCTCTTTTTCAAGCTTCGCTATTTCAGGGTCGGGATTTGACACGTTTAAAGGTCTCAGCAAAGCTTTTTTCGCAATTTTCATGGCAATGTCAGAGCCTCCTCCTATGCCGACGCCTAGAATGTTTGGTGGACAAGGTTTCGCTCCAGCCTTCATAACAGCGTCAACAACAAACTTCTTCACTCCCATTATTCCCTCACCTGGAACAAGCATACCCATAACACACGTGTTTTCTGCCCCTCCACCCTTTGGTAACACTGTCATCTCTATTTCATCTCCTGGCACAATTTCCCAATTTATCCACGGTATCAACCTTCCCGTGTTGTCTCCACTGTTTTTCTGAGTGAAAGGATTAACAGCATTCGGACGAATAGGAACCTCCACAGTGGCTCTTCTCACAGCTTTTATCAAAGCTGCTTCAATCTTGTCAAGGTCTTTCGCTTTGGCACCAGCTTTGACGTAAAATATTATTGTGCCCGTGTCTTGGCATATAGGCGCCTGATATTTCTCGGCAAATTCAATGTTGTCCAAAATAGCCTTTAACTGTGTTCTTCCTGCGTCACTTGTTTCCTCAGCGTGGGCTTCTCGCAGTGCCTGCTTAACGTCTTCGGGTAGGTAGATTACTGCTTGTTTTATAAGATTGAAGGCGACATCTTCCACAATACTTAATGTTTCCAAAGATCTCCCTCTTTTTAGCGGTTTATGGTGAATCGGTGTGCTTATAACTTTTGTTTTATATTTTTTTTTAGCTTTGTTGATCAATGCAGCCTAAAGGAATAATAACTCAACTATGCGAGTTAATCAGAGTTGTGTACATAAATGAATGAAAAGCAAATAAAGGTTGATTACAAAATTTGTTGGGATGACTTATGAGAAAAAGCCTGATTATCGTCGGTTTCATTCTTTTTATTGTTGGCGTGGTTTTGGGCTTTTACGCTTCCCAGAGGAACTGCCTAATAGGCTTCATTACGCGCGGCTACATGAGTTTCTGGACAGTCATAGAGATTCTAGGCGGGATTATAGCGTTAGCTGGCATCATAATCACACTAATTGGTTTCGTTAAGAAGACATAAATTTCTCGGCAAAAACCTACCTTTCCTTCCACCAAGAAACTTCTGATGCGTTAAGCAGTCGAGGGATGCTGGTTTGACGAAGCGACAGAAAACAGGATTTCGAGGCACTCCGGGCTACCCAATAAGCTATTAACTACTCTTGATATACAAAATTGTTATGATTTGTTGTTACTGTTAAGCGTAGTTGTTTATTTTATTTATCCTGTAATATATGGGTGGGTGTAGCGAAAAAATCCATAAGAAGAGTCTTTTCAACATTCTCTTAGGACGCTTCACCCCTACAGCCTCTTTAATTTCTTCCAATGGTTTTGGTTTTCCCAAAGTAACGCTTAAGATACGCATTCTGAAAGCAGCATCCTCTCCTACTTTTAGTAAGGCGGAGGAAAGAATGGCTGGTCCGACAATTCTTGCAGAGAATATGTCCGCCTCTCTCTCCAAAATTTTGGATACAAGACTTATTGTGAAAAGCGAGAGGAAAATTAAGCACACCAAATTGATGATGTTGATTTGGATCAAGCTGAAAAAATACATGAGCGTAAGATAAACTACATTGATCATAGTCAATTTTAGCGAGTGCCAATGTTCAATGTGACATAACTCATGAAAAATGATAGCTTCAATTTCATCCGGAGACAATTTTTCGATGTTCTTTGTTAATATCACTACAGACTTTGATGGCGATGGCCCGGCGGCAAAAGCATTTAATCCCTTAACTAATGGATCAGCAACTTCTACTTTTGGTAGCGATTCTCCCGTTTTCTTGGTTATTGAAGTGATCACTGGCTCAATTTTTTTGCTGCTATATACATGCGAACCTAATAATTGAGAAGCAATAGATGATGAAAAAAGGTAAATCACGAAATGCGAACCAATCAGGAAAGATGTGCATAACAGATACGTTAGTTGTGGATAACCAGAAGAAATTAGAATCCAGACAATGAAAAAACTTACACATAACTGTCCAATAGGGATTTTTACGAATAGCAGTAAAAGAAGCTTTTTTAGAGAGAGCAACCTTGAACTCTGAACTTGACTTCGTGCTTTCATCAAATTTTCCTTCTTAAAGGTGGTTGTGCCTTTTCTATAACGATCTAGCTCAGACTTGAATTTTTCAGGATTTGACGGAGATAGATAATAAGTGAAAAAAGGTGTTTCAACCGTAACATACTGTTTACATCTTCTAGCAGTCATATCACTTATGCTACCTAAACCTATCATTATTCTGCCAAGGCTAGGCCCTTCCTCGTCAAGCATTACTCTTTCAATTATACAATAAGGAACAAACGCTAGTCGTCTACGGTGGAATAGAATGTTGACTCCTTCATCATTAAGAACATATGACGTTGGATAGCCATGCTGTAAGAACATATAAAGCATAAAGAAACCAGTACCGTATAACAAAAAGAATAGAAATGATAAAACAATAAAGTCGCCAAATCCAAGTTGCCCGAAACCACCATAAAGCATCATGTAAACAAAGAATGATGAAAGAATTATTAGCGCTATCCCGCATGGAAGATACGCAAAATAGCTTATCTTCCTTTTAAGATCAGCGTTCACCCGCTCAATGTGCATTTAGGCTATCTCCCTAAAAGTGTAATGAAAACGAACGTATAAACAGTAACTAAAATAACTTCCGTAAGTACAACACAAATAGCGCACGCTAATTTACCTTTTTTCCAATTCATCAAAAAGCGCACATTCGATCTGTACATACAGAACTGCAAAAGATAAAAAATAGAGGAGATTGGGTGATATCTCCCTTCGATGAAGGGTTCAAATCCCACCAAGACCCTTCTGATGTGTTAAGCAGTTGAGGGATGCTATTTTGACGAGGGCGCGCTAATCAAATGTATCCATTGCTGGAAAGCTATTTAAGATAGCCTTTTCTTTTTAGGTACGCGTCTATATCCTTAGGGGAGAATCCGACCTTTTCTGCAATCAATTCGGCGTGACTCTCTTTCGCTATTCCTGGGATTAACTTGTACGTTGGTTTTTTGTTTTTGAATTCGACTTGCAGATGTTGACATATTCCTTCTTGGAGGAATCTGCTTGCTAGTTCATGATTATGTGTAATTAATATGGTGGTGCTTCCGATTTTGTTGAAACCATTTAGGATGGCATGGGATATTTCCGTCTTTTCTTCGTAAGTAGTTGCCTCGGCAAGTTCATCTAATATAACTAGACTTTTTGGAGTTGCTTTGAAAAAGATATCCTTTGTTCTCTCCAATTCGGTACCAAATCTTCCCTCTGTATCCATAATGGAATCCGACATTGGTGCCTGATACAAAATTTTATCTACAATACTTAACTCAGCTTCTTCAGCAGGAACGTAACATCCAATCTGGGATAAAAGTTGCATCTGAGCGATGGTCTTGCAATAAGTTGTTTTTCCACCGCTATTTGAACCAGTGATTATAGTTAATTTCTGTCCATTTATGTTCACATCATTTGGGACATAATCTGGATTTCCTTTTGCAAGAATAGGGTTTCTCATGTTCTTGGCCACAAAATAATGCTTGCTGGCATTGGTTATGGTTGGGAGAACCATGGATTGTTCCATAGCTCTAGAATACTCATAAAATGACAATAACTCGTCGATCATGCCTAAAGCCTCGATGCCCCTTCTGATATCGGGGTCTTTTTTGTACATCTCTCTAAGCAGGGATATGAAATGCTTACGATCAAACCTGTCCGGATAACCGTACATGATTGGGGAGTACGCGAGGGCTGCCAAGACTGCCAAGAATCGCATCGGTTCAAAGTACATCGACAAAAATAATGCGACATACGGTATCGCCAACGTCGGTTTAAATGAACGGAGGGTGAATTTTATTCTCGGTGTGTATATCTGCACTTCTTGTTTAGTTTTTAGACCTTTCAGAGTTTTATATACTGGCCCCTTTATCAATTCAAATATGCGTTTCTCATCGATACTTCGAATGTCTTCAACTAAGATTCGCATGTATGGCGATTCTAATCTGGGTAAATCTTTGACTCCATCAACCATATTCTTAAAGAATCCCATAGATTCGCGATATAATTTATATTGATCAACGAATCGAAGGTTATATGGTTCGCTTTGGCAGTACAAACATTGAAAAAGGTAGCGATGTATATACGGTTCTCTTTTAGCAAGTGAGTTCAGGTAGCCATTTAACGCTTCTTTTATCTTTCTATCTTTTTCTAGTTCTTTGATGGAATTCTGTTTCTCAAGAACCAATTCCAAAGAATCGAGAGGTTCCACACACGACCTAAGTAACGTCGCTGCACCAGTCTTAGTTCTAGTATGATTTATGGCATTGAACAAATCCGGGACATCAATTGTAAATAGTGTCTTTTCATCAATTATTCTCGGTGACAATTTACCAGTTATGCGGACGGTATCATCATATATGGCTCCTTCGCTATCGATGCCCCACAAATCCTCATATGAGCTGTGAACCAATTTTTCTAATTTAGACATTTATATCCCAGTAGGAAAATATGATATTTAACGATAAATAACCTTATTGAAGACTCTATGGTGACAAGTGACAAAATTTTACCGCTAAGACGACAAAACCAGAAAAAACGGTTAACTATTTATGCTTTAGTTAACAAGTGCTAATATACTTTAACGATCGAAAAGCTCTCAAATGAGTGCACCAAAGGGGTAGATCCAACTTAACCATTTCTGGCTTGTGGTAAAATCTATGCCTAAAACTGAACGAAGCAGAGGAACATAGCTCTCCAAGATTTCATCTGACCCCGCCGAGATGTTGAACTTAAATGTCTTTTTCTTTGTGAGACCCTAAATCCTATAAATTTGAAACTCTACGCGCGCTTTTAACTGTCGGGAGACTTAAGTGAGCCGTATAACACTTAAATAATTTCTTTCATTCTCTCCAGTATGTGGTAATCATCAATGCTTTCAACCAGTGAATACGCTGTAGAGTTAAGGAGAGTGGCTAAGCGCTACGCCGACATAGTAGCCGTAGACTACATAGACTTAGATGTTAAGTACGGAGAAATCTTCGGTCTTCTAGGCCCAAACGCCTCAGGTAAATCCACCACGCTAAAAATGATTTTAGGATTGGTCAAGCCAGACTCTGGATCTGTGAAGGTTTTGGGCATAAATGCACAAGAGGATTCGGTGGCGGTGAAGAGGCAGGTGGGATATGTTCCCGAGACTCCGCGTCTTTATGAGTTTTTGACAGGACTGGAATACCTTGACTTTGTTGGTGATATTTATGCGGTGGGCATGTCAGAGAAGAAGATGCGAATAGAAGAGCATTTGGCGGCTCTTGAATTGGAGGGAAGAGAGGGTGACATGATAAACAGCTACTCACAAGGTATGAAACAGAAAATTGCCCTTATCTCAGCTTTTCTTCACAAGCCAAAACTACTCATTTTAGACGAACCTCTAAGCGGCTTAGACCCAAAGTCGGCTAGAATCGTAAAGGATCTCCTACGCAAGCTAACAGCCCAAGGCGTAACAACCATCATGTCAACCCACATTCTAGAGATAGCACAGGCCATGTGCGACCGCATAGCCATAATGTACGAAGGAAAGTTATTGGCTTTAGGTAACATGGAGGAACTAAGACAGAAGGCAAGGCTGCCTGGATCGGATCTAGAAGAAATCTTCCTAAAACTGACAGGAACAGGGGACATAAAAGATGTTGTCGAGGCGCTTCTTAAATGAACTGGAAAAACATTGTTAGGCTTATTGGCATTGAACTAAAGTCTGGAAGATTGATTAGGGGTCAAAGGCTGAGAAGGTATCGAGAAAGCAGGATTTTTCAGTATTTGCTGTATGGAGGGGCCTGCGTTCTAGGATTAGCGATAGGATTAGCCGTTGGAAACTTCTATAGCGGGATGCCTGACTCTGAACTGAAACACTTGCTATATCAAGGCGCTCGTTCCCTTTTCCCATTCCTCCCCACCCTAATTCTCATTTCAAGCATGGTTTTCACTATGATGGGACAAATTCAGCGAGCCGGAGTAAGATTTTCAATCCAACCTCCGTACTGGCTACCCATCACATGGGAAGAGCACACTCTAGCCTCCGCTCTAGCTCATCTTATTGGTGTCCCCTTGGTTTCCATCATTCTAGTTGGCTCAGCCATAGCAGCCTTTTCCATTTTCCTAGGAGAATTGCCTCTTGCCATTTTCACGATTTTTGCTTTGCTGGCTAGCGCTTTCTTAGCTAGCACGACCACGGAGATTTTCAGAGTTTTACAAGTGAGGCTTACAGGAGCTGTTTACAAGACTTCTGGAAAGGCTGCTGTTTGGGTGAGGTTCATTGGTTCCATACTTTTCTTGATTGCGTTCTACGTGGTTTGGTTTGCCCTCACGTCTGGCGCTGGCTTCGTCACCCTCATTGAAGTGGTTGCTGGTGGCCAAGAAGCGGTTTGGTTCATTCCCTACCTCTGGTTAGGGTTGACTTTAGTTTCTTTTATGAGTGGATTGCTAGTGCAAACCATTATCTTTTCGCTGGCTTCCCTTCTGTTTATTCTCATCCTTTTCTACATGGCGGTTAGATTGAACGCCAGATTTGGATTGTATGAACCGCCAGCAATCACGATTTCCAGAGGAGTTTATGCTCCGAAGGTTGGCTTCTTGGGAAAACTCGGTTTTTCTTCGTTAGAGGCTGCTGTGATAAGGAAAGATATTAAGGCCTTCACGAGACGACGGGAACTCATGTACATTTTCGTAATGCCCCTAGTTTTCATTCTTATGCCGTTGATGCAGCAGTTGGGATTTTTGGGTGGATCCACCGCCACGGAGCCTTCTCGGTTCCTTTTCGCTTGGATACTTCTTGGGCCTGGAGCCATAATGGCCGTAATGTTGGGCACCATGATTATTGGTGAGGAAGGTGGGGCTGTGTGGCATTTCTTTTCTTCACCCATCACTGCGCGAAGCTTAGTCAAGTGTAAGTATGCCTTTATAGTCATCTTTTCATGCGTAGTAACGTTGGTGTGTGGTGTTGTTGGAATTCTAGTTACGTGTCCTTCGCCAGACATTACTGTGGCGTTGTTAATTGAATCCGTTCTGCTAATCCTCGCTTTAGGCGCCGTTTCCCTCGGAGCAGGAATAAAAGGAGCCGACTTTACCGAAGTTCCAAGGCCTAGAATGGTTAGGCCGTTAATGTCTCTCATTAACATGATCTTATGCTTGGTCTTAGCGTCGGCAATCTTCTCGCCCCTCCTTCTACACGCAGTTACAATGGAATACATACCCATTCCCGTGCCTCTACCAAAAATAGAGCTCTCTATCGCAGTTTCCATCAGCGCGGTTATGGCTTTCTTCGTAACCTTTGTGTTCTATCGAATAGCCCTCAAAAACGCGAGAGAATTCTTGAGAAAGGCTGAGATTTAGACATACCAATTGAACAATTTTGAATCATTAGCTGGTTCTTTTCGTGACATCTGACCTCACAAGTTTAAGAGCGGCTATTAGGATAGAGGCGATTGTGTAAACCGCTATGATGGTGGCTGCTAGTTGAATGTCGCCGCCCGGCATAGATACGAAGGGGCTCTGCGGTGCGGTGATGAGTTCCGAGGCTACGAAGCTAGGGAGGTTTGAGACGCTCCAGTTCGGAAGCCACTTACTAACTTCTAGGTAAAGCTGCTCTTGAGTCATGAAGTACATCATGGAAAGAATACCGCCAATAAATGAGGAGGCCACAAGTATGCCGACGGCAGCTAGTATGGAAAGGGTGGTTCTCCTGAAGACTTCACTGAACATGAACGCCATGGAAAAGAAGAGCATGTTTGAGTAAAGGAGAACCAAATAGATAACTGGGGCAAATTGGATAGACTCCTGAGGACCGAAGAGTCCATAGGCCAATGTAGCCCCGAGAGTCGTGGTTAGAGCTATCACAAAACCAAGAAGTGACAAGCCACCCAAGAACTTTCCTGTCATATACTCAATCTTTGTAATGGGCTTCGATAATAGTATGTCAGCAGTTCCTCGCTCGTATTCTTCGGACATGGAACCTCCAGCAATCACGATAGCTATAAGAGGAATGAATAGACTCTGAGTGCCTAGCACGCCAACAAGCCACATCATAGCTTTAACCTCTTCTAGGGAAGGCCCAATGACGGTAAACCCTGAAGGTGGATTAGTGAAAAAGTAGTAAAACAAAGCAAACAGTCCGACTTGAAGCGCCAAAGCCAAAATCATCAAAACAAGGAATTTCTTTTTGGCTATGGCTCTCCTCCACTCGTAGCCTATGATGGTCGCAATTCTTTGAAAGGCGTTCATGTTATTGGCCTCCTTTTAGAGCGCGGAGATAGGCGTCTTCTAACGTTATTTGATGAAGGTTTAAACTGAGCAACACACCATTGTGCTTAAAGATTTCTGAGGAGATCTCTCCTCTTAGGTCTTTTTTCTCCTTCAGCTCTATTCTTAGCTTGTTTTCCTCCGACTTCACGTCTTGTACGTAGTCTAGTTTTTTGAGGGCTGAAATCATTGGTTTTGTTACTTTTTTCAGTTCTGCTTCTATGACCCATTGTTGAGTGAAGGTCTCAAGCACCTGTGTTATCGGACCATCGAAGACCATCCTGCCTCTGTTGATCATTCCCACGTGGGTACAGATGCGTTGAACTTCGTCTAGAAGGTGGGATGAAATGAAGATGGTTTTTCCTTGTTTTGAGAGGGTTGTGAACAAGTTTCTGAAGTGGGCTGTTGCTTCTGGATCCATACCGATCGTAGGTTCGTCCATAATGAGAACCATGGGATCGTTGACTAGGGCTAGGGCTAAGGAGAGCCTCTGAACCATTCCTTTACTATACTTTCCAATTTTTTTGTCTCCCCATTCTTCTAAGCCAACGAGGTCGAGGAGTTGTTTAATCTTCTCCTTCCTAACCTGTGTAGCCAACCCAAACATCTTTCCCATGAAGTCTAGCATCTGCTCTCCGGTGAAGAAGGCTTGCATAGTTGGCAGTTCTGGGGCGTATCCTAGGCTTTGAAGTGCTTGAACCGGGTTTTCAGTTGGGTTAATGCCAGTTATTTGCACTTCACCTTGGTCTGGTTTCAGGAGACCAAGCATGGTTCTTATGGTTGTGGTTTTTCCTGCTCCGTTCGGGCCGAGATAGCCGTACACCCAGCCCTTTTCCACTGCGAAGGAGACAGAGTCTAGGGCTTTGAAATCTCCATAATATTTGGTTAGGCTTGAAACCGTTATGACTGGTTGAGACGCCAAAGCATTCCCCAAGTTTTGAACATACTTTTCGTGAAGTCCCTAATATATTTAACAGTTACGGCGTTACAGAGTTGATATATCGCTAGCGACTTGAATTCTCTACGTAACCTCTACTTGAAATGTCACCGCATCTCTGGTTTCAATTTGACAAGTTTGAGATCTCCGCGAGTTATAGGAAATTAATAACTTAAATAAGACAAGTAAAGCACAGTTCAAAGTATAACGGCAGGAGGAGTAAAAATGGTCGCGGACGATATAAGAGAAAACGATTTCCTAGAGGCTTTGTTAACCATTCCAGCGATATACAATTATAAAATATCAAAGAACTCAAGGTACGTTGCTTTTACTTGGAAAAATGTTCATCCTAATCTCGATGTCTTTCTCGTCCCAACCGTCGGATCGAGAAGACCCATTGCCTTAACGGAAACACCAGAGGCAACCTTCATTGTAGATTTTGCTCCGGACTCCAAGTCAGTTATTGTGGGCGAGGATAAAAACAGAAACGAAAGAGTACGATTATTCGAAGTAGCAATAGATAAGCCAGAAGAAATGATTCCTTTAACAGAAGAAGACCCGCCTTTCTTTTTACGGGGAGGAGCGTTGCATCCAAACAGGAAGTGGCTTGTTTATGCTGCCAATTATGACCTAGAAAAGAAAAAGGAAATCGAAGCAACATGGGTTTACAGACAGGACCTTGAAAACAGAGACGAGATAGTTATAGCAAAACCGGATAAACCGACATGGCTCTACCCTCAGCTTAACAAGCAAGGAACTCACGTGCTCTACAATCGAAAGGAACTTCACCCCAAAGGAGAACAATATTGGCTAGTAAACATCGAAGGAGAAGAAGATCGAGAAATACTCAATTTTGGACCTAAAGCAAAGGTTGAAGCACTATGGTTGCCTGATGGACAACGTGTCGGATTCATAACGGAGACAAAGAACTGCAAAACTCAAAAATATTATTCGCTAGGCATTTACGACATTAAAACAGAGGAAATCACGTGGCTGATTGATAACCCAGACCGCAACATCGAACGAATACACAGTCCCATCAATAGTCGTCACTTGGTAGTTTTGGAGTATCAGAAGGCAACGGTGAAACCTTCCATAATTGACTTAACAACCATGAAAGAAAAATTCCTAAATAAAACTAAAGGTTCACTCGTACCAATAGGTCCAGTGACTGACGAAGAATGGGTGGGCTTGTATTATTCATCCACTCAACCACATGAAATCATCAAGTTCGACCTTAACAATGTTGTACCATCTCATTTTCATTTTCTCACCCACGTTTGGGAACGAACAACCGTTAAACGTGAAGATCTTACTCCTGCAGAAGATTTCTCGTGGAAAGCAAAGGATGGTTTGATGATTCATGGGTGGCTATATCATGCAAAGACTGCCAGTAAAAAAATAATCGTTTACGTTCATGGCGGACCCACCGGTCATTCTGAAGATAGCATAAACGCTCAAATCGAATACTACACTTCAAAAGGTTTCAACGTTCTCGATCCGAATTATCGAGGATCAACAGGTTATGGCGTGGAATTTGAGGATTTAATCAGAGTTAACGGTTGGGGAAGTGACGAACAAGAAGACATATGGTCAGGAATCAAAACTCTGATAGAGCGGCGAATAGTGGAGAAGGGAAAAATAGGGGTGACTGGAACAAGTTACGGCGGCTACTCAAGTTGGTACGCCATTACTAAAGCGTCAGAATTAGTTTCTGCCGCAGTTCCCATTTGTGGAATGACAGACTTAGTGGTAGACTACAAAACAACCCGTCCTGATTTGCGCCCATATTCTGAAGAAATGATGGGAGGAAACCCGAAAGAAGTGCCTGAACGATACTATGAAAGGTCACCCATAAACTTCGTCCAACAAATCAAAGGCAAGATTATGATTGTTCAAGGAGCCCGTGACCCCAATGTTACACCTAGAAACATGGAAGAGGTGAGAAAAAGGCTGGATGGAACGGGAATTAAATATGAACTGTTAGTTTTCAGAGACGAAGGGCATGGAATATTGAAAACTAAAAATCAGAAAATCCTCTTCAAAAAGATCGCAGACTTCTTTGTTAAGGCATTAGAATAGCCTTCAGCTGGTTTGCTAGAAAGGAGTCATCAATAATTGTTTGGCGCTGATGGAAAACGCGCGCTTTGTTCCATTAAGAACTCTTGTAGCTGATATAAGTTGGCAACATGCCAAAGATCGAGAAAAGTTCACTTTAACCTATCTCTCCGGAGAATGGACGCTGTTGTTGTTCGTGTAACTTAAATACTGCTTAACTCAAACTGTTTATGGAATGTTGAGGAAAAGGAGATGGCTGAAGAAGAGGAAGCTGTAACTGAAAAAAAATATGAGCTTTTGGAAGATCTTCCCGGTATTGGTCCTGCCACTGCCCAAAAGCTGAAGGAGTTAGGTTTTCATACTGTCGAGTCTTTGGCTATGGCAGCTGCCCGTGAATTGGAGTCTGCTGGTATCAGTGAAAAAAAGGCTTTAGCAATTATTGGTGTTGCCCGTTCTACAATTAGTGTTTCTTTTGTCCGAGCTGACGAGCTTCTTAAAATGCGTCAGAACGTTTTGCGTTTGACTACTGGCAGCAAAGCCTTGGATGGGCTTCTTGGTGGGGGTTTGGAGACTCAGACCATAACTGAGTTTTATGGTGCGTATGGCAGTGGTAAAAGTCAGGTTTGCCATCAGTTGTGTGTAAATGTGCAATTGCCTCCTGAACGGGGCGGGCTTAATGGTGCAGTCTTGTACGTTGACACTGAGAACACTTTTAGAACTGAGCGTATTGTTCAGATGTCTAGGCATTTGGGGCTTGATCCTGAGGAAGTGGCTAAGAATATTATTTACGCTGAGGCTTACACTTCTGATCATCAGATGTTTCTTCTTGATAATGCTGATGAGATCGTTAAGAAGAATAATGTTAGGTTGATTATTGTTGATTCTTTGACTTCGCACTTTAGAAGTGAGTACCTTGGGCGTGAAATGTTGGCTCGTAGGCAGCAGAGGTTGAACAAGCACATGCATAAGCTTATTCGTTTGGCTAGGGCTTTCAATACCGTGGCTGTTGTGACAAATCAGGTTATGGCTAAACCTGACGTGTTCTTCGGAAATGCTGTTCATCCAATCGGCGGCAACATTGTTGCCCACACGAGTAATACGCGAATTTCTTTGAGGAAGGCTTCTCGTGGTCCCGTGCGGATTGCCCGCTTGGTTGCCTGTTCCTATTTGCCTGAGGGAGAGGAAATATTTAAAGTAACTGAAGGCGGCATAGAAGATGTTTCTGAAGACGAAAAAGTGAAACCCCGTAGGCGTTAAATATGCCCATCTCGTCTGCTTTGGTTACAAGGTTCTTTCAACTTCTGGTTAATCGGCGGTTTGCTGAGGCAGAGCGTGAACTTGAGAGAATCAAGCAGAAGATGCACAAGACCGAGTGGAACAGAGGCTATTTTAGGGCTTTGTCTGGAATGTTAATTGCGCGCAAATCAAACAACGATGATTATGCGTTTTTGTCAAAGCCGGATTTAGATGATAAGAATGCTTTGCGGAATTATAGAAAAGAGTTTCAGGGGCATGTGAAAAGCAAGCTTGACGGGGATTTTGACCGTGGATTTTTTTCTGCTTGGGCTAACTTTATGCGTGTCCTCAGCAAATTAGCTGTGAATAATTCTGAAGCGAAAAGTGAGATATCTGAGAAGGCGAAACCTAAACCTTTTGAGAAGGACAAAAGTCAAGCGAAAATAGAGAGTTTTTTGAGAGTGAAGGCTTAGCTTAAGCTATGGTAGTAGCGATTATTGTGTATAGTAGGGTCCAAAAGGCTATCCATGAGATGAAGTAGATGCCCATTCCTGTGAATACGAGTTTCTGCGGTTTTTCTACTTTGAGTGAGAATTTGGATTTTATGATGTAATAGGATATTAAATAAATGACTAGTGCTATGGACGCGCCGTTGAGTAAAGTGGTGTAGGTGGGATTTTCCTTGACTATTGTGTTTGTTGTTAGGCCGTAGCCTGTGCATATGAGGGCTGCTGTTATGCCTAAGGCGAGTCTTAGCCAGTACATGATTTCTAGGGTTTTCATGGTGTTTCAGCCTTTGCAATTAATATTTTAGCTTCAGATTTAAAGCTGCCTATTTATAGTTTTGGTGGTTATAGTTTCTTGGAAAGCGGGTGAGTTAATGAAGAAGCAATTTACGAGTTTTGATGTTAATGCTGTTGTTCGCGAGCTAAGCGAGGCTATTTTGGATTCTCGTGTCACCAACGTTTACCAGCTAAGCAGCAAGACTTTACTCTTTAAGCTTCGTAAGGCTGATAAGCCTGTTTTTTGGTTGATTTTGGATGCCGGTAGGCGTTTACATTTAACCTCTTACACGGTGAAGAAGACCAAGGTTCCTCCTTCCTTCTGCATGGCTTTGAGAAAATATTTGCGTAACGGTTGGTTGACTGGTGTTGAGCAGTATGAGTTTGAACGTGTTGTCGTTTTTACTTTTAAGACCAAGGCTGGTGTTATGCGGCTTTTTTTGGAGCTTTTCGGAGACGGTAACATCATTTTGGTTGGTGAGAATGGCAAGATTTTGCAAGCTTTAAGCTATAAGCGTATGCGAGATCGGAACATTATTCGCGGTGAGGTTTTTCATTTTCCGCCTCCCAGTGGGAAAAATCCGTCAAAAGTTAGCAAAGAAGAGTTGTTGCAAGAGTTGCGAAATGTTGGTGATGTTGAGGTTGTTAGGGCTATTGCAAGGTTTTTGGGTGTTGGTGGTTTTTATGCTGAGGAGGTTTTGTTGAAGGCTGGTGTTGACAAGAAAACGCCTTCCAATGCTTCAGCTGATGCAGTGGTTGATGCCGTTTTTGAGAATTTGCATGATATGCTCGCTCAAGTTACTGGTGGGAAGTTGGAGCCCTGTGTTGTCTTGGATGAGACTGGCAGTTTTGTTGATGTTGTCCCTTTTAGGCTTAAGCGTTATGCTGGTTTTGGGCATCAGTCCTATGGCAGTTTTAATGAGGCTTTGGATGAGTTTTATGTTAGGGTCGGTGCAATCCAGAGAGCGTTGGTTGCGGCTGCGGGGGATGTTGAGGAGTTAAGGAATGAGGAAGCAAGGCTCAAGAGGATTTTTGCTGGTCAAGAGAAGGTTTTGATTGAGGCTGAAGCTACATCAGAGAAAAATAGGCGTATTGGCGACGTGATTTACGCGCATAGCGGTGAACTTCAAGCGTTATTGAACATGTTTTTGGCTGGTAAGACGAGTGGAATGGAGTGGGGTGAGGTTGTTTCTGGGGTTTTGGCTGAGAAGGAGGCTGGTTTGATGTCTGGTGTGTTTGAGTCTTTTGATGACAAGCGTTTGGTGGTTAATGTTTGCGTCGACGATTTGTGTTTTGGTTTGAGTTTGCGAAAGAGTTTGTTTGAAAATGCTGCAAGGTTTTATGAGCAGAGTAAGCGCGCCAAGCGGAAGATGAAAGGTGCACGGGCTGCTTTGGAAGAAACGCGTAAGAAGTTAGACGAAGTTGAAGCAAAGATTGGGCAGGCTGAAGAGTTAGGGAAGATTAAGCCAGCCGAAGCGGTTGAGGAGATTGTTGAGCGTAAGATTAAGCGCAAAGAATGGTTTGAGAAGTTTAGGTGGTTTGTTTCTTCTGACGGGTTTTTGGTTGTGGCTGGTAAGGACGCTGTCAGTAATGAGGTTTTGGTTAAGAAGTACACTGAGGATGACGATGTGGTTTTTCATGCTGATGTTGTTGGTGCACCCTTCGTTGTCGTTAAGACTGAGGGTAAAGAGCCTAGTCAGCAGGTTTTGCGTGAAGCTGGTGAGTTTGCTGCTGCTTTTTCCAGAGGTTGGCGTGAAGGCTTCGCGAGTGTGGATGTTTATTGGGTTATGCCAGATCAGCTGAGCAAGGGAGGGTCTTCTGGCGAGTATGTGTCTCGTGGAGGCTTTGTTGTTCGTGGAAAACGGAATTGGATGCGTGGGACTCCACTTGAGACAGCTGTTGGCGTGGTTTTTGAGGATAATGGGGAAATTGAGTTTGTAGGTGGACCTGTTCAGTCGGTTGAAGCTAAGACGAATGCTTATGTGGTTGTTGTGCCTGGAGACTTGAAAGGTAAAGAAGTGTTCAAGCACGTTCTAGCTGCTTTAGCTGGAAAAATACCTAAAGAACAGCGGGAAAAGGTTTTGAAAGTTTCTGTTGAGGAGATTAGAGAGTTCATCCCGTATAGCAAGGGCAGAATTCTAGAGGGTTGATTTTGGTTAAGATGCAAATTTAAGTGTGGTCGAGATATAGTTAGTATGGGCAAATTGAGGCTTGTTAGACAATTTCATTGTTCTGATGAGGAGGATGCGAATGGTAAGTAAGATTTTGGGTAAGATGGAGGTTCTCCGAGGATTTATCAGTGTTCCGACCAGAAGTAGATTTGATTTGATCGGAGATATTCGTTTACCTTGTTTTACTAAGTTGAATGGTGAACCTGCTAGAATTGATAATTATGGAAGGCTTTGGTCGTCGTATTTGAAAGGTAGATTCTCTGTCGGTACCAGAGTAGAGATCAGCAAAACTGAGAATGGGTATCAAGTTGTACCGAGTGAGACTGAACGAAAGGATTTTATTCGTCTGATGAAAGAAAAGAAGGTCATGTCAGTTAGCCGTGAGCCAGACAGTGAATCAAATGTATATTATAAAGTGCTTCAAGGAGACTGTCTTAGATACCTTGACGATGGATCTGTTAGTGATGTCCACCTTACTTTTCTTGATCCACCTTACAGGCAAGGAAAAGATTATAGATTCTTTGATGATAATCAGCCCGCTTGGAAATACTGGAATTGGCTAAAGCAGATTTTACACAAAGTGTATGACATTACAACGGACGGTGGAGCAATTTATTTCATGCAGAGAGAAAAGAATACTGAGCAAGTATTGAAGGTGCTCAGAGATACTCGTTGGAGTTTTCAAAATCTTATTATTTGGAAGAAGAAAACATCTGCTGTCCCATGTTCCTCCAGATTTTCTAAGCAATACCAAATCATTGCTTATGCCATTAAAGGAGATAAACCGCGAGTCTTTAACAAGCTGCGCATAGACTTGCCCCCGCTTCCGGAGCACAAGTATGAGAGGAAGAACGGAGTTTATCTTACTGACGTATGGGATGACATCAGGGAATTAACTTCTGGATACTTTGCTGGAAAAGAAGCAATAAGAGACATTAATGGAGATAGAGTTCATAAGCAACAAAGCCCTGTAGGACTGCTTCTGAGAATTGTACTGTCGTCCACTTTGCCAGGAGACACAGTTTTAGACCCGCTTGCTGGAACAGGACCCACTTTGGTAGTTGCACATCAATTGAAGAGGAATTCTATAGGGATAGAAATAGACCCTAAGTATGTTGAAATTATTAAGAATCGGTTAGAATCTTTAAGGCCTTCCGATGACATCGCTAAATACTATGATTACTACAGATTTACACGAAATTTAAGAGAAATTTGGCCAGTGAACAATTTGGTCACTGAACAAAGGAGGCTTCTTTAAACGTCTTTAATTGACGCTACACGACTTTTTATCAAAGTAGTAAACAACTTGAAGAAAGGTACAATTAATCTTCATTCTCCTTTGGAAGAATTTGTGATAAGGAAATGCGGAGATAATTTGGCTTACGTGGATAATCGCAGGGATGCTAAACGGAAATATGGTTTTGATTTCTGGCGTGGCGTGAGTGTAGATCGACTTAAGGCTCAAGGAATAGAAAAGAGCTTGTTATATTCAGAGTCGCAGCAGTTTCCAGACTTTCTATTCAAGGCAAGAAAGTGTGGGGAAAAATACGTTGGCGGCAGCGTAGTAGAACTAAAAGACTCCAAAGGTGGGAATGTCGCTTCTTTTAACTCGACAATCCCTACGAAACGTAAAAGCCTAGAAGAAATAGACATAATCAATGGTAACAACTTAGTTTCAAGAATTGCCACGATTAAGGACGGCGAACTCACTGCTAGTGAATCCTATCTCGAACATGAAAGAGAATGTTTTTACCTTATACGGACACATAAAGAAACTGAAAAAGTGAAAATCTCCATAGTCGATGGGTCCTTTTTTGAAACAGTTTCCAAAGAACACCTGTTTTATCAGATGTTTCTAAACGTTTTACGAAAACACATGGAAAAGAAGAAAATAGAATTTCCCGAAGAAACATTGGAGAAAGTTGAGAAAGCCCTTTCCTATATTACTGATCAAACTATAATAGCCAGCTCACAAATCATAGAAGGGGCATCAGTAAGACCCAGACTAAGAATTATGGCTGAGGTGCATCCAGAAGGGAACCCTCATAGTACGTTCTATCCCGAAATAACAGAAGGAGGCTTCAATCTAATTCTTCAGTCATCGGCTGAGGTAAAGAAAATCGAAAAGGAATTATCTGCTCAAATCCCTGAGATTGAGATCTTTTCTATTCATCATAGAAGGAATGGGGAGCACAGAGTTTTCCAATTCAGAGGGCAGACACGTTTAAGTAAATTCTCGTAGCTTCCTGCAGAAATCAGTAAAAAAAGGAGCTATACTCGTTCGTTGACTTTTAGGTTCGAAATGATATATGTAAACTCTTGAACCTTTGACGGCTTGAAGACAACATAAGTTTCTATGTCGAAACCTACTGGGAGGGTCTGTTCGGAAAACCTTGAGCGGAAAATCTGCAACTGATAACGAACTTACTACACGATAAATCATTAACTCAAGTCTTAGCCAGCATGGAGTATTTATTGTGAGGTTCGAAAACCGTCAATTGATATGATAACCTTGTTTCCTTTCGGTGAAGCTGAAACCTCATAATCACTCATATACAACCGATAAAAGCGATACACCTTTTCAGGCATCTTTACCATAAAGGCGTCTTCTTCCTTTCTCAAAGAAACTTCAGATTCAAAAAGAGAACTTTCATGCCACTTCTTTTCCTCACGTGATGATATACCGAAGCTCGTTCTATCCAACGCGTACAAAAAAGCAGCTTCACCCCAACGTTCACCATCAACAATGTCAGCTGGAACGGCAACTTCAACATTCGAAAGCTTCTTGAGCACGGTTGAAGGCTCCAAATCTGACCTCATTCTTGTTGGAACAATGAGCTTCAAAGATCTCCCACCGAGAAAAGCACGCCTATACGTAACCAACCCTTTCTTCGTCAACCTTTCCACGCTTTTCTGAACACGCCCAATAGACCAACCGATCTCCTGAGCCAACTGATACAACGACAAGGCACCTGGCTTTCTCAACAAAAAATCAAGCAAAACCCTATCCGTCTCTTCTGCTTGCTTCTTCCTTGCTTGTTTAACGCTTGCTTGAAGCTTCACGAATTTCACCAATTAGATAATATTATCTCAAAACACTTAAACCTTACTCCTCCAAGTTTCACTGTGACACGCCATCACATGAACCCTATAAACGTAAAATCTCCACCCTTGATTATGAACCCAAACAAGCAGTGCGCATTTTAAATGTAAGAAATGCGAAAAACTTAAAGTCTAAGCAAAAAATAATCGGAATTGTGGAGTGATTGCATCATGGATTTGATGATTGATATTGTCCTCTTGATATTGGGCTTTGTTTTGGGTTTTGTTGCTAATTGGTATTTCTACAGAAAACAACGTAAGGAAAATGAAGCCAATACAGAGGTTTTGAAACAAATTCGGCAATATATAGGTGCTCAGATAAGACTAGGAAATGACAAGAGTGGGAAAATTGTACAGAGAAAAGATGGAACTATAGCAATAGATTGGACATTAGAATTTACAGAAAAAGTAGGAGTGAATGCAACACACAAAGTGGAGGTTGAGAAAAGATCTGAAAAGAGTCGGCACGTGTAGACTTTATAATCAAATACGAGAAAAACGGAAGACCCAAAGTCTAACCAAAGAACTAATCTAGACCCCTATCAACAATCGCCACTATACCATGCGATAACTAAGTGAATAAGACATTGGGTTACCTTGCTTTGGTCTCTTGCTTTTATCCAGAAATCATCTAATCTAATCTCTCCAATCTTAGTGAACGTGATGTCTTTGGAATAATGTATTTTCAATCCGTCAATCCATACTAATCCATGTGTCAAACCATTCCTCAATTCAACATCAATCTTATCCTTTATCTTTTTAGCATTGCTTCCACAAATGCTAACTAATTGATTTAGCAATTCTCCGATTCCCATTTCATGATAAAACTTTCGCTTGTGATCCCTTTTCTTTTTTCCTCTTGATCTCTTTGTTGTTTCCAAGACAAATAGAAAGCAACTTCTGAATAATTCTACATTCCTTAAGAAAACTGATATTGATTCAGATAACAATAGAGAGATATATCTTTTTTCATCAAATCCATATTCCCGATTATGTTGAACGAATTCTTTGTTGCGTCCATCTACAAATTTCCCTTTCACACCTGAAATTGCGAAAAGCATATTGAAGGCTTCAGTTAGTCCGTCAGAAGTCTTTAGTATCTCTGGGAAATCTTTTCTCTGTCTGCTTACCAATGTAGGTCTCAAATAGCCCTTTCTTTCCAACTCAGAAAAGACGTCCCAGAGTTCAGATGCAGTTTCTGCAACAGAATACTGGTCTTGTTTTTGCAATGACTTTATCCACTTGTCGAGAGGACACATGCAGACACACATTCAAATGCTATCTATAATAAGCATATTAGCGTTTTACGGAGAGTGTATTAGAGTTTAATACGACCTATATATAAGGGGAGTCTAGTCGCACAGCGCACAACAGAACATGCACTCATAAAAACCCATGCTTCTTCCTCATTAAAACACCGTGAATCTCAGCCTTATTCAACATACCCCTAAACAAAATAAAGAAAGAATCCAACCAAAACGGGTAATAGACTTCAAACAATCGAGAAATATGCCAATAACAACAAACCTCAACGCTAATAAAAATTCCGTTTCAGCCTATTTCAACGAATATAAGCTACTCTTTCAGAAGGAAGTAAGAACCCACATAGAAAACCACAAAAATCAAGGCTGACATCAAAAAAGGAGCTACGAAACCCCACATTTGTATAAGAAATCCTGACAGGGCTAAGCTCAAAGTGTTTCCGCTGTGAAGCCCCATCATCAACAATCCAATATCAGTCCCGTAAGATCCTTCACTCGTAACTCTTGAAAGTATTCCCTCTTGACTGATACTCAGCAACCCCTCAACAACACCATAAACAACCACAAGGAAACCTGCAAATACAGAACTCGAAAACCCAAGCAACACCATCGTAACAGTGTAAAACACTCCACTCACAAGTAAAAGCTTCCCCATCTCAAATCTCTTCGCAAAAAGATACGAGAACAGACCAGCCAACAGAACCTGCAAACCAACAAGCACGCCAACAATCTCAGCATCAAATCCATTCGAGCTCAAAAACAACGGAAAAACAAAACCACTCCTAAACCCGAAAGCCAACCCCATCACAATAAACAAAACCAAGAATCTCTTGAAAACTTTACCTTTCTTTCTAAAATCCAGAAGATGCAAAGCCTTTGCCACACTGAACCTCTTCTTTCGGTCGCCAACCAACAGCAAAGCTGTAGGAACAACAAAAGCTCCAGCCACAGCACACAACGTTAACGTTCCCTCAAAGAAAAACCAAACAATCAAAAACCCAGCAAGCAAGCTTCCAACAGCATAAGCAACATACGCCGCAGTTCTCAAATAAACCAAAGTCGCCCACTTCCTCTCACTCTTCTCCAACAGAAAAGCCCTATTCACAGCCCACAACGAACCATCCTTAGTTCCCTCCACAACCTTACCAAACAAGAACTCCAAGGGCGTATGAGCCAAATAATAAATCAAACTTGCAACGACGCCAAAAAACCCATTCAAAACAAAGAAACGCTTCTTACCCCAAAAATCAGAAACTGTAGCAAACAAAATTCTGCTAAGCTGAAAAATCATTGGCAACGACGCAAAGATCAGCCCAATAGTAATTATGTCAACATTCCTTTCCTCCATCATCAACGGCAAGGCGACACCAAGAACCCCACTAACAAAAGAATTCAAAACCTGAATGAAAATGACAACCCTAACCTGACCCAAACATCTCCCCCTTCAGAAACAGCCTACTTACCCCACATTTAAAACCATTACTGCTCCACATCAAATAAATAAATAACACAAAACAGCAAAATTCCGAATTTCCATCGATTATTTATCGGGTAGTAATGGGCTTTGGCTCTCAGGCTTTCTCCTCCAGTCGGCGTTGCAAGGCTATTTCTTAGGAGGTGATCCGGCCGCAGGTTCCCCTACGGCCACCTTGTTACGACTTTTCCCTCCTCGCGAAACCTGGATTCGACGCAGCCCAAAGGACCACGCCTCACCCAAGCATCGCTTGGATGGAACGACGGGCGGTGTGTGCAAGGAGCAGGGACGTATTCACCGCGCGGTAGTGACACGCGGTTACTAGGTATTCCATGTTCACGAGGGTGAGTTTCAACCCTCGATCCCAACTACGGCAGGCTTTCGGGATTTCCTTCTCTTTTCAGAGTCGGTACCCTCTGTACCTGCCATTGCAGCTCGCGTGTAGCCCGGGGGATTCGGGGCATACTGACCTGCCGTGGCCCGCTCCTTCCTCCGCCTTATCGGCGGCAGTCTCCCCAGTGTGCTCGGCTCAAGGCCGGTGGCAACAGGGGACGCGGGTCTCGATCGTTGCCTGACTTAACAGGACACCTCACGGCACGAACTGGCGACGGCCATGCACCTCCTCTCAGCTTGTCTGGTAAGACCTTCAATCTGACCTTCATTCTGCTGTCGCCCCCGGTGAGATTTCCGGCGTTGACTCCAATTAAACCGCAAGCTTCACACCTTGTGGTGCTCCCCCGCCAATTCCTTTAAGTTTCAGCCTTGCGGCCGTACTTCCCAGGCGGCAGGCTTAACGGCTTCCCTGCGGCACTGGAGCGGCACGTAGCCGCGCCAACACCTAGCCTGCATCGTTTACAGCTGGGACTACCCGGGTATCTAATCCGGTTCGCTCCCCCAGCTTTCATCCCTCACCGTCGAGCGCGTTCTAGCCGACAGCCTTCGCCACTGGTGGTCCTCCCGGGATTATAGGATTTCACCCCTACCCCGAGGATACCGTCGGCCTCTCCCGCCCCCTAGCCGGACAGTATCCCCCGCAGCCCAACGATTGAATCGTTGGATTTAACGGAGGACTTGCCAAGCAGGCTACGAATGCTTTAGGCCCAATAAGCATCCCCACCACTCGGAGAGCTGGTATTACCGCGGCGGCTGACACCAGGCTTGCCCTCTCCTTATTCCCCCAGCTTTATACACTGGGGAAAAGCCATCCTCAGCGGATGGCACTCGGGATGACCCCGTCACACTTTCGTGTATTGCGGAGTTTTCGCGACTGCTGCGCCCCGTAGGGCCTGGGCCCTTGTCTCAGTGCCCATCTCCGGGCTTCCGCTCTCACGGCCCGTACCGGTTAAAGGCTTGGTGAGCCGTTACCTCACCAACAACCTGATCGGTCGCGGCCCCCTCCTTGGGCGACGCCTAGAAGCATGGTCTAAACGTCCTTTCAGCGAGAATCCATTCCAGGAGTTCTCACTTATCATGGATTAGCCCCAGTTTCCCGGAGTTGTCCTTGTCCCAAGGGCAGGTTAGCCACGTGTTACTGAGCTGTGCGCCGCGTCTCTTCCATAGCTTGGAGACGCTCGACTAGCATGTCTTAGTCCCATCCCGATAGCAGTGGGGTCCGGCAGGATCAACCGGAGTTAGGATGCTATTGGTTGTACAACGCAAAACCGACTGGATTTGGAGGGAATAACCACTTTTTGCCAAAGCCCAATTCAGACCTAAACCGTTACGCTTTAGGTCCACATGTTTGTTCCCGCAATTGGAGGTCAACCGTCCTCATTCTCTAGGGCTGTTTTACGCCTTTATAGTCGGGGTTGAGCCGCCGCTGTTTGATTGCGGGGTTGGCTTTCATTCGCCAAAATGGATTTGAAGGCGTCATAACCAATATAAGTGTTTCTTTTCACTCTAATATACGTTACCTTTTGCTTTTCCACGTTATAGGTTACTTTACTTTCCTGAAGAACATTAGCCTGTCTTTCTCGCATACATATTCGAAGCCGACAAGATCTGGGCCTAAGCGCTCTCTCTATACTTGAAGCTCTTTGTGTAACTCTACGACTTCCATGGTTTTCATCCACAACCTTTTGAAAGCACCCCGACCAAAGACGGCATCCACTTTCTTCTTATTAATCAGTGCCTTTACTCGCTCGCGCGCACAATTCGGAGTTTTGGCGAGTTAATGTTCTTTTAGATCCCTAATCTAGTGAGTTTGTCGAAGCGCGCGCACTAGGGTTTTTAATCTTTTAACATCGTGCTTTTGAACCCTGAATAGGTGACCGTAGGGACAGAGGGGATCGATCACCGCTTTTCTTAGGGTTTCATCGTAAACTAGCGGGTATAGCCTGCATCCTTCAGGTCGATGGGGATATATTCCACAACTCTCTTCTATGAGAAAAACACATCGTCCAGAGTTGTTCTTCAAACGCCATTCCCCATCTGTTTTCACTGCGAAGCACTCAAGTTCATAGCCGAGTTTCAGGATTATATTTAAATCAAGATCGGAAAGAGGCATCCTCGTCTCTAAGCAACACTCCACACATTTATGTCTCACACAGATGATACCGCTTGCCAACGAGCGTCTCACCTCTTCCAGTTTCGTTTCGTCATGTTCCTCTTAAGTCTACTCTACGTGCACTGAATATTATTTAGTGATCGATTTAAAAGCGATAGCGTTGGAAAGTTCATCAGGGGTTTCTAAAAAAATATTTAAAATGCTGTTCAATGAGTACTGTGAAAGGTGCGACTGTGAAGGTTGGTGAAAACTTTTCAGGAGTTCTGCTGGTTCTTGGCGCTTGTTGAATACTTTAAGGTTGCGAGAGTTGGGAGTTGGCTTGGATGGATTTTAAGTTTCGGTTTTGGAAGCATCTTTCTAAGTTTACCCCCTCTTGAACGCTTCCTTGTTGTTTTGTTTGCTTTCTCACTTGCCACGGCCAGCATCTTCATTTTGAATCAATATTTCGATCGAAAAGAAGATCAAGAGAACCCGTTTAAGTCCAATATGCCTGTTGCTTCTGGGAGAATAGCGCCTCGGACAGCGTTAATTTTCTCACTTTCGCTAATATTTCTATGTTTAGTCTTGATAACTTTGGTTGATATGAGTCTTCTGTCCTTGTTTCTCATTTATATAGTGTTTGGAGCTGCTTATTCTGCTCCTCCTTTCAGACTGAAAACCGTGCCAGTCGTAGACTTCGTTGTTTCAGGTGTAGGCGCTGGCTTCATGCCTTTCTTAATGGGGTTAGAGTTAACCGGCAAGTTAAGCTCCGATACTTCATTGATCATGTTGGGTGTCATGCCGCTAGTTCTGTTTCACTGTGGTGGTCATATCATTCAGGCCGTTGGAGACTATGAAGTAGACCGTAAAATGGGGGTTCATACTTTTGTTGTTAAGGTTGGAAAGAAAAAGGGTGTAGTCGTTGCTGGATTCATGTTTCTAGCATCATTTTTCTCGCCATTCATTTATTCAGCTTTTGGCTTGCTCTCTTATAAACATCTGTTCTTGTTTTTCATGCTCTTTCCCCTTTCCGTACCTATCATTAAGCGTTATGCTGCTGTGTTGAAGAATCCATCAGCAAAAAACGTCGTTAACATGCAGAAAACTGCGACAAAATACGGGATTATTGGCGTAGCAGTGATGCTGGGTTACACACTACTCGTGAAAATATTGAGCTTTTGAAGGACTCAAGACGCAACTTCGAAGCATTTTGGCTTTTTCGTAAGTTTTTTCTGAAAGCGCAGTATTGGAATCAATATTTTGCGGGGTAGACACCAGAAATAAAAGAGTTGTCCCAAAATAGCGCGTGTGTGTTATCCAAAAGGTGAGTTTCATGTGAATTAGCATGACTTTAGTGACAATGGTAGGATTCCGTGCTTCCTATTACACTAAGTTTTCCATTTTTTGTTATCCTTAACTGCTGTTCGCCTTTGAACATGGATGTACGTGCGTTCTCGATCTGGATGATATCGCCTTCCGAAATGGAGCTTATCTGTTCGTTCCATAGACATAGTTTAGTGTTTCCAGTTTCATCTGCTATCAAAGCGTTGGTTACCGCGGCGTAATTACCAAATCTTGTAAAAACGCATTTGGGTTTCGGGATTTCCAGAACCTTAGCCCTCAAGTTGATCTGCTTCATCCCTGTTCTTAAGTCTGCTACGTGAAGAGAGTGCGACCTTCTATTAGCTTTCTTAAATAAGTATCTGCGGATCAAGTCAGTATTTAGTGAATATGCAATCGGATTAGTTTCTTTCAGAAGGAAATTATTCGGTATGGGAAATTGTGCAATGACCTTGTGCCCTCTTGTTACCAAGAAGATAGCTTTGTCGCGCATTTTCTTGCGGCATGCGATTAAAAGGTCTTCACATGTGGACTCTCGGTTTTCCCAAGCCGAGATTAAAGCATGAAAAAACTGGTCAGGGTCAACCTCATATTTTATTGAAAGAAAAGCGAGGTATTCGCCGATTGTTGCTTTGTTTCGCAATGTTTTCCTACTCTCTTGTAAGCGTTATTTCTATTGTTGAAACCATTCTCGTTCTGTTCTCGCCTTCTCTTGCTGGCATTTCCTCTGTTCCTATCGCGATTTTGCTTACTTTCAAGTCTTTGATGAAGCGTCTTCTAGTTATCTCGGCTGTGTCAACTGCTGTTGAGATTGCTCGTCCTCGAGCTTTCAAAGTTATTTCTTTAGCGTTGGGTGCCGATAGGCTTGTGATGATCGCTAGAACATAGCTCATCGGTGGTTTGCTTCCGACAAAAACAATGTTCTCTTTGACTTTCTGAGTCCGCGGGGCTTTTCCGGGCTTTTCCTCTTTAACAGTTTCTTCTGTTAGTTTCTTTTCTTCTTTTTCTTCTGCCATTTTGTTCTCCCTCCTTCTTCATATCTTTTGAGTGTCTTAATAGTACTACGATGCTTTGAATTTTGGGCACAATTTGAATCAGGCTTGCACTAACTCTCCGATTGCGAACCTGTTTCCAACTCTTGTTATTTTAAACTTCGCGTGCTCTCCTTTTTTAGTGTTTGGCACAAATATGATGAAGCCTTCGATTTTTGCGATGCCGTCGCCTCTCGTGCTTATATCCTCAATTTCGGCTTCATATTCTTTATCAAGTTCAACTGGTTTCTTCACGTTGAATCCAGATTTACGGCTTCCAAATCTGTATGACATTTTGTCAACTCGGTTGATTTACCAGCTAGAATTCTCCTAAGAAACGTAAAACCGTCTGTAATCATTCTACCTTTTTTCGGAGCCTAGCTGCTCAACCATTGAGATAGCAGCTTCGCTTATTAACCTTTGTACACGCGAAGAACCTTTTCAAAGTCTCTGATCTCGGGGTTCTTTTCACTTTTCGATTAAAGGTTAGCGGGGGCTGTCTAGGAGATTGTAACCTAGTGATCTGTTGCGTACGTTCTCTGCTTTGTTAACCCAAGGCTTAATAATGGGTACTTGGACTTCGCTTATAAGAAGTGATTTTTCATGTCGAAAACTAAAGCCACAATAAGGATCGAAAATGTTGTTGCCGCCGTAACCTTGAACCAGAGAATTGATTTAAACGCTGTTGTGAAGGCCTATCCAGGCGTAGAGTATCGTCCCAAACAGTTTCCAGGTCTAGTGTTTAGACTGAAAAAGCCGAAGACAGCCACCTTGATTTTTAACTCTGGAAAAATGGTGTGTACAGGTGCAAAATCCGAAAAGGAAGCTCACAGAGCAGTTAAGAAGGTGGTTAAAGAACTGAAAAAGGGTGGAATAATAATCATTGGCAAACCTGAGTTGAAAATCGTGAATATTGTGGCATCTGTAAGTTTGGGAGGGATAATAGACTTAGAAAAAGCGGTACGTCCCCTAGGAAAGACGATGTATGAGCCTGAACAGTTTCCGGGATTGATATATAGAATGGATGAACCTAAGGTTGTTCTGTTGTTGTTTGCAAGCGGCAAACTAGTTTGCACAGGAGCCAAAAAAGAACAAGATGTTTACAATGCAGTGCACAAGATCCACAGAATTTTAGAGGAAAAACAGCTTATATTCTATGAATAGATTTCCATGAAACTTCGATCTCACACGCTTTCATCCTTTTTATTTGAACTTCTCAGTTAATTAGTTTACACGTTCAGAAATTTTTCCATTCTCGCAGATTATTTGTTTCAATTTTTTGGCTCTGGAGACACTAATAGGCATATGTAATGTTAAAAGAAGCTTTTATAATCATTGTAGGATGTTGAAAACATTGATTACCCATGTTAGAATAGTGCACACGAATATGTTAAAGGAGATATTTATAGAGCAATCTGCATCAATCTCGAGGCGATATTTATGTCGGAAAAAATGCCAAAATTTGAAATCTACAAAGATGCTGCTGGAAAGTTCAGATTTAGATTGAAAGCTCCTAACGGTGAAATCATAGCCTCTGGTGAAGCTTACGAGTCAAAAGACGGATGCAAGAACGGAATAGCGTCAATTAAGGAAAACGCTCCTAAAGCTGAAATCGTTGACACGACACAGTAGAAAAGCCTTCAATCATCAGGCTTTTACCCACCTTTTTTTGCCAGTTGAAAGCCACTTGACTATTCTTCAGGGTGGAATGGAAAAATGGGGGTTTGCGGGAGAATAGCGAAATAGAATTTCCGTTATCTCGCTTGTGAATCTTGATTCTGATTTCATAACGGCTTTCTCCAGAGAGGTGACAAATATATGGATATGAAACTGGTAGAGGATTGGCTCTCTGGATTACCCAGTAAATACACTCGAAAATGCTACAAAAGCGGAATTAAGAAGTTTGAAAATGAATACTATCACAAACCCATCGAAAACCTAATCAAAAATCCAGACGCTGGAAAAGTAGTTGAACAATTCTATTGTTGGCTCAGAGAAAAACATGGACAAAACACATGCCGAAACGTTGTAAACTCTGTTATCCAGTTTCTAAAATTTCATGGAACAGAAGTCAAATACAGAAGGGCTTTGCAAATCTACAAAACTGTTCCAACAACAAGAGACCACAGAACAGCCATAAGCGAAATACAGGAAATGGCAAAAACCGCGGATCTACGTGAGCAAGTGTTTTTAGAAGTCTATCTTCTGGGGCTAAGAATTGGCGATGTTGCACTACTGGAATGGCGAACCTTTGACCAAAATGGAGAAACACCAACACCCATAGAAATCAACACCAAGAAAGAACAAGTCATCGCAAGGACTTTCATAAGCGAAGAATTCAAACAACTCTTAAACAAGTATCTTCCTTTACTTGACAAGACGAATCCTTACCTTTTCCAGAGTAAACGTAGAAGACACTTATCAACAAAACAAATAAACAACATCCTCAAAAACTTGGTGAAAAGGGCTGGAATACTTAATCATGGGCTTTTCAGATGGCATACAGGACGCAAATTATTCTCGAGAACATGTGCTGAACTGGGGATTTCTTCGTGGTCTGCTAAGTTGATGTGTGGAAAAGCAATTCCAGCGTCAGATGATACATATGTTCATGATGCAGAACTAAAAACCGATTTCATGAAAATTTCAGAAACATTGCGGCTGTTACCAAAAATCATACCACAAGCAGAAGACAAAATTAAGAACTTGGAGAATGCAATTGGGCAACTCGAAAATGAAAACATAGCCTTTAAAACAAGAATAGACCTTTTGCAGAAAGACTTCCAACAACTCAAAGGAACAGTTGACAAAATGTATCCAAGACAACTCAAACGTTGCATACTTAATGAGAAGAACGAAGTTATAGAATATACAGAAACTTTCAGCACTCCAGAAGAATATCTGGAAAGTGAACGAAAATTCATGCGTCAAGTTCTGCTTAGAGGAAAGAGCAAGAAGGAAAGAGAACAGCTAAAAAACGCAGAGTTTGTGTTCGATGGAACTGGAAAGATGTCAGAAAAAGACGTTGAAGCTGAATTTGAAAGGCTTAGGCAAAAGAGAAAAACTGAATAAGCAAGTTACTCCATGACTCAAACTTCTTTCTCTCTTTTTCTGGAAAAGAATAACTAACTTCCCTAATACCTTGTTATTGTACGCATGGGGGGACTGTCTGTTTCTCTTTTTTGCTTTGAATTTTTTGGCTGGGGGAGTTACCTGAATCTATTCTGAGAAATCCGAATTTAGACTTCTGATAGTCTGGGATAAGAGAAATTGCTAAGAGTAACTTTTGCCATTTTGTAGGCAAATGTCCAGAAAGTGTCAAAGTGGAGAGCCTGAAATGTAATCCATAATTCTACCTATGATGAAACCCAACCAAAAGGTTACATAAGGCTCATTTTGAGAATGCACATAGACCTCTTTGAACAAAGGCAAACGTTGAGATTGTTTTAACCTCTGTTTATGGAGTCTTTCCAAGAGATTTGGTGGTAGTTTCAAGAAGAGTACAGAGCAGAGCAAGTACATGCTGACAAACAAGTTTATGCTCGATTTTGATTTGAGTTTTTTTTCATTTCGTCTTTTCAAAATATCCTTCAATAAATTATTCTTTCAGGGGGCTGGGGGAGTATTTGACGATTGTTTTGGTGTGAAAAAAATTTAACATCCACCAGAGTGCTTTAAAGAACGTGAACCCGCCCCCTTTTTGGGAGTGAAATTTTTGGAGGTGTGATTATGCATTCATAAAGTAGATATTCAAATTTTCGATTAAGTTACACTATGGAGATTGTAACCTTTAAGTGCAATACATGTGGTGAAGAAAAGAGCAGAATAGTTCCCCAAGGTGTCACTCCATGTTATGGCGATATGTGTTGCGAATGCTGTAAGAAGGAAGGACTTCAAGATGATGGATGCAAATTGGCTTGTCTTGAATTTGACCTTCTTGGGAAAGGGAAGAAACTCAATAGGAATGAAGAAAAGGGCATATTTTTGGAGAGGGCAATAAGCAACACTCTGAATAATCTGGGCATCCCACACGAACATAATCCTTTCAAACTTTATTATTCTAATTATCAAGGCAAAAATCCTGACATCATAATTGAAGCACTTAACGGAATCATCGAGTGCAAGAACATAAACAAGAAGCAAGTAAATTTACTATCAACACAGTGGCTTGACGAAAATATAACTTGCAGACCTAAAACCTCAGGATACAATCTCAAGATGGCTCTTTTCAGTTACAAACCAAGGCAGAATCTTGTTAAATATCTCAAGAGTCATGGATGGAGAAGTTACGGCTTGGGCTTTCAAATTCTAAATATAAAACAAGAAGAAAAGGCTATACCAAAACTGAAACAACGATTTTGGTGGTTAAAGAAACTCCATGACCAAAACAAATAGCGAATTACAAATAAAACATGCTATTAAATCCAATCATAAAGAAAGCCGTTTTTCATTCCATGTTTATTATTTATTATTAATTAATTACTTTATACTTTACTCTAACTAATTTACTATTAATTAACTAACGTATAACTAATAATATTATATAAGGTGGGGAATAGTCTCCAAACATATGGAGAAATTGAGCGATTTCTGACATAAAATGTTAGTTTGATGTTGAAGTATATGATACCACTTTTGAGGGTTTTAACTTGACACTAAAAGAGTAGTCAAGCGCGCGCTAAATCATTTTGAAATGTTTGAATGCGTCTTTGATACATTCTATTTTGTCAGAAGGGCAAGGATGTGTTCTTTGCCCTGACCTATTCCATGTATCCTTCATGGGAAGCCGCAGTGTTCCTTGACATTAGCAATCCAGCAGGTTTTAGGCGTGAAACCATGCTTGTTCTTTACATAAATTTGAATCTCTTTGTAGGTAGCCATTTATACTCTCCGTTTTTTTAATAATACACAAGCGCCATTAAAACATGGTGTGTGGGCGTAGATTTCTTGTTAAATAGTATAAAGGGGAGAGGGTGAAATGGGAAAAGATGAAAACTTCAAAACTGAATCGTTGGCATTTACTGAAAAAGTCAAAAATATTAAATATTATGACGAAGAGAGATGGTTTAGCAGTGCTTACTCAACTCTGAAAGCGAGATTTACCGTCGAAGGGGGCGGTTTGTCTGAAGAAGTGAAGAAAACCCTCAAAAGTCTCTTATTTTTTTCAATAGAAAATCTTAAGTCATTCTCTGTGAGTGATTACGACAAATGGTTTTATGAACTTGCTAAGGGAATAACTGATAGAGTTTCTAAACTTTCCTTTGGACATGCTCAAAAATTGATAAATATTCTCATGAAATATCATTTTGTTTATTTTTATTCTGATTTTGATGAAGACTGGAAGAAAAAATATTTGTGGTTGGTTCCTTATTTTGGTCATTTTCACGCACCCATAGACAGAGAAGTTTTGAAGAATTTAACAGAAAAATATTCCTTAGAAATTCTCCTTGACAAATTTAGCTGGACTAGATGGCAATGGAAAGAGAAGGTTCTGTATGAAGAAATTCAAAATTTTGCCCAGAAAATAGTAGAGAAAACTGAAATGTATTATGATAACAGACTCTATTTTGAAATGAAGGAATTATGGAAAAATCCCTCAGAGGAAATAACACAACAGAAAGGGGATTATGGAAAGGAGAAGATGATGGAAAGAGCACAGGGTAAAGGTAGCATTAAAAACTTCGTAGAAGAGATAGTAAATGAAATCAACAAGCAAGGCTGTGGGGCATTTGAATTAAATGAGCGCCCGCAGAGTTACTTTTCAATCAAAAGGTCAGGAAAGGAAAGAATTACGAATGTAGTGTGCTTTGTCAAAGATGAACATGTTGCTTCCATAAGCAAATATGCTAATATTGAAAAATCACTCTTTGACAGTCCTCCATATAATAAACTAAAAATGAGACCTTGTCCACCTCAAGGTTTGATATTAAGAAGCAATTGTGCCCTGTATCCACATAACGTAGAATATGACCTTAAAGAAGATAAAGATGTCATTTTTCAACTATGCAAAAAAGCCTGTGAAAACTTTCCACGTTGAGACCAACAAAACCAGTTTAAATTCACAAAAATCTAAAGGCGCGCTTGAGGTAGAACATACGACTACATGATTTTATAAGCAACGACTGATTACTTGTTTTCTGGAGAAAGTAGAAATCAGAAGTCAGATTTCGGATTGCGGGAGATATCTGCATTTACGCTATTAGTATACGTTATTATCTAAGATTTTCTGTTGTCGTGTGTTTTGTCAATTGTGCTTTCTGAAAGATAACGGTCTGTCTTTTTTTTGCAGGTGTAATTGAAGCCTGTTGCTCTCTGTTGAGCGTCTACCCCCTTATATATAGGTTGAACCTACGACATTATTGTACCTTAGGAGAGAGTTCAATTAAAGCGAAAGGCGGAGTGAAAACATCCATTCCGTAAGTCTTTTGTCTTGGTGGCGTTTTCTCAGAGATTATCTTCTGATGTTCTCGTTGTGGGCATGTTTTTCCAAAGAAAGGTGCCGATCTCGCCTGCTGGCCTGATCTCAGAGAAGAAGGCTTGTTTGTGTCTGATTGCGAAAAAATTTTGCACCGTAAAAAGACTAGACCCCCCTATAGATTTTCAACATAGAAACCTTATTTAACGCCGAATAGAACAAAGAAAAAAAGGGTTTGTAGGAGATATCGTCACTAACAGTCTTGATATACGTTGGGGTTTAATTTTCCACTTTACGGGTTACTTTTGCTTTCTGAAAAACATCAATCAGTCTTTCTCGCATACATATTCAAAGCACACTTGAAGCAAGACTTTTATCTTTTCAGGCTCTTGAGCAACCTTGACTGTAAACTCGTCTGAGCTTCCTTTGAACAGCGTCTTTTCAAGCTGGATGTGAAGCGGAGTGGTATTCAGGCTTTTGTGGCCAAGCATCTCCTTAACGTATAATGGATCCTTTGTTTTATGGTACGTCATGGTGGCTTTCTCGCACGCGCTAAAAACGGATAAAAACATTCTTTGACTTGGTATGCACGCGCACTATCATGGACATAATTCCAATGGTACATCCAGCATTGAAGAAAAGTTAAAAGTCATCAGCCAAATAACACTAAAGACGCTGATGTGTTGTCAATGGTTGAAGAAAATGAGGATATTGAAGAAGTATGGAGTCAATTTGAGGATTTTCAACATGTATTCTTGGCGACCATGGAAGGTGATCAACCCCGAGTCAGACCTGTAACACTGATTAATTTTGACGGGAAATTTTGGGTAACAACGGACACGTGGAGTGAAAAGGTTAAACAAATACAGAAGAACCCGAAAGTCGAATTTTCCTTTGTGTTCAAAAAGGGAGATAGAGATTGTTGCGTAAGAGTTACTGGGCTGGCAAAAATAATTAAAGATAAGCTGGTCAAGACAAAACTGGCGAGACATTGCGATTTCTTCAACAAACATTGGGAAAGCATAGATGACCCCAGCTATACTCTTCTGGAGATATTCCCTTCTGAAGCTACATATGTGACACCAGACAAGACAACACGCACAAAACTGTAGTATGTGCTCTTCATCAGTCGAAGCGTGCGCGAGTGGTGTCCTGAGGAGAGTAATGCCCGAAAAGTCAGAAGTTAACCGGGAATGTTGCTGTAGCTACAGACGGTTTCGTGCACGTGCGTTTCAATAATGAGAAAAGATATTAAAGAGTTCATGGGGTGAATGCTCAAGTCAAAGGCCGAGTGAGGTGAAACAATGATTAGCGTTGTGGTTGATGTTGACGATACATTGATAAACACTGAACGAAGGATGCAAGGCGTTTGGCGTGAGCTATTGGGTCGTGAAGTTCCCATGGAGGCGGTGGAAACCCTCGGTTTGGGGCAGATATTTAAGAAGTTCGCATCGTCAGACCAAAAGGCACGTGCCAACGAGCTAAGAAAAAGATTCTGGGATATATTACTTTGTTTGGAAAATATTGGAAATGAGCTGGCTGAACTGGACGAACCTATTCCCTTTGCAGCCGAAGTCCTACAAACATGGAGCAAACATTGCCAGTTAGTATATCTCACTGGACGAACTGAAAATACCCGTGAACTAACCTTAGACCAGCTAAGAAAATTCGGCTTTCCAACAGACAACACTCGACTGGTAATGTTTAACCTTGAAGACTATGAGCGTGCGCGGGGTTTGAATCTCTCGGGTTCAACGTTGGTTGAAGCGAAGTCTAGGCTCTTCTCTTCAATATCCAAGCAATATGATGTTGTTAGGGTTGTTGATGACTATCCTGGCTACTTCACAGTCTACAGACAATTTGGCGTTCCAGAAAGAATCGGCTTTCTGCGTCCAAAACGATATTCACCGCAACAGTACATCGACCGAGGTGCTACAAAGGTCGTCGAAAGCTGGAAACAACTCAAAGGCGATCTTCCAAAACCGATGTAGTGTTTGCCAGTGCTTGCAAAGAGAAAGCGGGCGAGGATGGCGAGTGAGGCTCCGCAAGCATTAGTTACATATGTTATTATTTTCTCATCAACAGTTGTCAAGCATGAGAAACAGTTCCCTCAGACTCTTAATAATTCTATCTGGCTTAACATTCAAGATCTCTTCTGATGGTCTCCTCTCAATGAGCATAGCTTTCATGCCAACGTTCTTAGCACCCTTAACATCCAAGCCTAACATGTCACCAACAAAAACAGCCTCTGAGCTATTCACGCCTAAAGCTTTCAACGCTCTCTCAAAAATCTCAGAACTAGGCTTACGCTTATTAATAGCCCCCGAAACCAGAACGACATCAAAAAACTCGTTTAAACCAAACTTGTCAAGCAACCTCGAAGCACACTCAGGGATGGCAAAATTCGAAACAAGCCCCAACTTGTATTTTCCGTGCAGTACTCTTAAAACGGTAATGGTATCAGGGTCTAAGTGCACATATTTCATAAATTCGTCAGTGAAAGCCAACGTAGCTCCGACGACAACGGGACTCGAAACGTCAAAATCATAACCAAACCGTTGTAGAACAAGCGAGACACGAACGTTGAAATGCGGTTCTTCTAGGCTTTTCTCGGTTTCAGCGTAAAGCCTATTCCTAACTTCAAAATAAGTGCGTCTAAACTCTTCAAAGGGAATGTTAATTCCATTTCTAGCCAAAAATTCATGAATTCTCCTCAAGCAAGGTGTATAAAAAACCTCATCGCTTTCAAGCAAAACCAAAGTGTTAAACAAATCAAAAAGCACAGCCTTAACTCTCATTCTAATACCTCAAGCCTATAGTTCTAAGCCGAACATAAAAACAGTTTTGCAGCAAACAATTAAAAACGTAATCTTAAAATCTGCTCTTCGTCTCGCTATGCCAGTTGCCATGGTGACCCAAAAATATTTCGCGGAACTAGTTAAACGTGCTACTATGTTGATCAGCCTCAAAATAGGATAAAAAGGCGTGTAGAAAAGCAAAGTCAACCAAGATTTTTTCAGAAGCAAATCCCTGTGAATGCTTAACGTGTTATGAAGCCAACCAATAAACCATCTCAACCGTTGACTCCACAAAACATCAAACTAAAGCGGAGCAATCGTTAAGCCATTAGCAACACTGACGTAGTCAACACCCGCTCCTCTTTCATGCATTTCCAAAGTGATCTCCAAATCTTCAGTGACCGAATGAATGTTCTTCTCGTTTAGTATTCCACGCAAGACATCAGCATCATACAAGCCAATAGCTCCAGAAACAACCAAAACATTATTCCCCAAAGACTGAGCGCAACGGGATATGCCCAAGCCTTGACTATACTCAAGCTGCTGCAAAACCACGTAAGGATTAAGCTCCGCATTCCCATCTGACGGATGAACGTAACCAGTAACAGCCTTCTTCTCGTTCAAAAGCATATAATCAACAAGCTTCAAAAGCGTGTCAGGCATCCACCAAGAATCACCATCAACAACCGCAATGAGACTGCCTAAGGCTTTATTCAAACCAGTTTTAACAGCTTCAACCTTGCCTGAATTCGTGGAATGCCTAACAACTTTTCCGCGAACCTTCGGGTACCTTCTGCGGTTAAGTTCTATGGCTGCCCAAGCAATCTCATAGGTAAAATCGCTGCTACCGTCATCAACAATAATGATTTCGCACAATCCATCATATTTCTCTGCACATCTGAAGAGACTATTTATGCAATGGGAAACATTTCTCTCCTCATTGTAGGCTGAAACTACAAAAGAGACCATGGGATAATATTGCTTGTTATGCTTTTTCCACTGTTTCTTAGCCAAGGTAGCAGCAACAGCCCAAACCCCAGCAACGCCAATAGCAAAAAAGTGTACCAAGTGTAGAAAAAGCGAACAGTCAAATACCAGAGCCAACCCGCCTGCTGATGAACTCATACTTGAAAATGCTGATTGCAAGCCACTGAGCGAAAACAGGGAAATATGCCCAAGAAACATAGGCCAGAATAAACAGCACGCAAAATGCCAAGTAAATAACCTTTGAACCTTTCTGCAACCTGAACTTCATTGACAAACCTGTCCTCTGCGGTTAAATTCTCGCAAGCCCTTCCCTTTTCTCCAATAGTAAGTAAGCCCGCTTGGAATAACGCAAGTATTCCCACAAAGGCAGTATTCTTAACAGAGAACCATACACCGAACACAAATGACAAATGTGCAATAATTTTTCCCCTTTTTTATGATGATCTGATTCATAATATTCTGGTTTTGGAAAAAGGCTTATATTGTATATTGCTACACAATATTTAGGACTTGGTAAATATGAACACCCGTTCAAAAACTGAAGAGATCCGCTGGCAAGTCTTAAAGGCTATGTTGAATGAATTCCCAGCATTAAAAGAAAGGGTTAAAAGCTATCTGGAAGAAGGGCAAAAATCGAACCGATGATCCAGCTGTTTGTTTTTCTATGATTTAGAGGTGTTCGTTAATTTCTTCTACGGGTCTAGTTTCTTTTAAGTAGATGCGGAGGTGGAATTTTGACGTTATTTCTGATATTATCATTTTCGTTTCTTAGCAGTTCAGCTATGTGATGGTAACGTTCAAGAAAATCTATGCCTTTCTCTGTTGACCTGTAAATGTCTTTACCGTTTTGCCTGATTTTTTCCAGGAGGTGGATTTCCAACATAAATCCTAGGTAATCGTTAAGCTGCGTGAAACTTAGGTTTGCCCTATACATAATTTGCGTCTTTAAAACTCCATCCTTCGCTATTTCCAAAATTTCCGATATAATGTACAATTTGTCTCTTCTTTTCCGAGAAGGGGTCGAACCCCATGGATTCATTTTTCTATATTCCTCCTTTAGAACTCTTTTCTAGAATGTAAATCGTATGAAACCTTTTAAACCGTGTTTCGCCCGCATGACTATTACGGGAATTGAAATATTCTAGAAGAATCCTCTATTTTGCTCCTATAACCAGCGTAGAAAGACTTTAGTTCTTATGGGACGACGTAACTGAACGAGTGAAATAAAATGTTGATAGGCTTGATTGCAGACACACATGATAACTTGCCGCTAGTTGATAAAGCTGTAAAAAAGTTAAATGAAATGAATGTTGGGCTTGTGCTCCACGCCGGAGACTACGTGGCACCATTCGTGATCCCGAAACTGAAGGAATTGAAGGCGAAGTTGATTGGTGTTTTCGGCAATAATGACGGCGACCATGAACTCCTAAATAAAAGATTCAATGAATATGAAGGCTTGGAGATGCGTCGAAACTTTGCTGAAATATTTGTTGGCGGCTTAAGAATAGCGTTACTGCATGGAGATGAGGGAGAGCTTTTAGAAGCTCTGATTAACAGCGAAAGCTTCGATGTTGTCGTTCATGGACATACCCATAAAGCTGAAGTTTATCAAAAAGGCAAAACGTTGATTGTGAACCCAGGTGAGGTATGTGGATATCTAAGTGGCAAATCAACAATTGCTTTGCTTGATACAGATAGGCGTGAAGCGAAAATAATTGAAGTCTGAATCTTAATTTGACGAAAACTATGGCTTTCTTCCATTTTCTTTTGCTTTGAAGTTCGAAAGGGAAAGCTGTTGTTCTCTATTTTCTCCCTCATTCTTTTTGGGCTCGGTGGTGGTTTTGTGTGAAAGTATTTTTAGGCTTTCTTCCTGAAGTTCTCGCATGATTTGCTTCATTTCACCAACCTTCTTCTCTAAACCCATTAACGCAGCTCTAAGCTCGTCGATATGATCCAAAACGTATTTGATGAGGGGTTGGGTTTCTTCTGAGGCTTGTATGCTTATCACGGGACCTTTTGTTTCGGAAGCCTTCTTTAAAGTGATTAATGCATCCATGAGCGGTGAAGGGTTATCCCTAACATCCCGCATTAAAAGAAGGAGATCTGAGCCGTCTGTTATGGCTTTTCTAAGTTGTTCAAAGGCTAAACGCGAATTTGCAAGCGGGTCTGGGGAGTTCTGAAGCAGAATATCCTTGAAAGTCGTTAGGGTTTGGATGAAATTCTTGCATAGAACCTTAACCGTGTAGGCTTTTTCTGGTTTCAGAATCACCATGGTTTCTTCGCTTTCTGTCGCTAAAGCCCTAAGCCTATTAACATAGTGTTCAGTCTTGTTCAGCAATTCTGACGGGGGGAGTTTTTCGAATACTGCTCCACTGGCAACATCGCTTGCGATTTTCTGAATAATCTCCTCAAATTCACTTATTTTCTCGTTAAATTCTTCCTTGATCAAAAAATCACCATGACATTTACACTGACGACTTTTTCAAATTGCATTATAGCTCTCTTTTGTTAATTATCTAAATTGTATTAACATTTTAGGTTTTTGTGTGTTTTCTTGGAAAATAGAACACCCTTTACTTGTCTGGAGCCGACCTTGATGTAAATGATTTATGCCATACTGGTATCTTAAGCATGATAACAATCACAAATGGTTGTGGAGGAACATTTGAAAAACCGTCCGATTGATGAGCTTTTATCGCTCTTTTTTCACCTATTTTGTTGTTCCCAGACTTCGAGAAGATTTTGTATGGCTTTAGTTTTAGGTGAGTGTTTATTAAGCCTGTAGATTCGGATTCTTCCAAATCGTTTGTGCTGGACAATTCCTTCATTTTCTAAAACCTTCAAATGCTTGTTTGTCATTCCATAATTCACACCGAGCCTGCGAGCGATCCCTGAAATATTAAGTTCACCAACTTCCGATAGGATTTTTAGAATTTTCATTCGAAGCCGTGAAGAAAAAAAGTCCTCTATATCCATGACTTTCACAGCCTTTCCTTTTGCAGAAGATTGCTTAATTCTTTCTCTAGTTCGTAAGCTGGAATTCTAGGCAGAGAGATACATGTTGATCTTCCACGCGAACCAGCGGCTGAAACTTCAGTTTTCACTACGCCTAGAGCTGAAAGTGTATGCAAATACTTCCACAGTTGCGTGTGGCTGTGCGGTTGAGCGTCAAATTCTTCACAGACAACAGCATAAGCTTGTTCAGCCTCTGCTAAAGAAACGTAAGCCGTTTCATTTTGCTTAAAAAATCTGGCTATGCCAAGCAAAAACAGTTTTTCATGCAGCCTTAATGATACCACGTCACTTTTGCGTATAACAGCATATATGCTTGAAACGGCCTTTCGGACACACTCTGGCGTAACCGTGTCCAAATCTTCCGCATCTGCATATTTCCCAGCTCTCCAAAGCAGTTCAATCCCGAATCGAGCGTTTCCATTTTCGGAAAAGGCAAGTTCAGCTGTTAGGCTTACGGTGTCTTCTGGCACTGTTAAAGGCTTAAAGGCAAGTGAGACACGGTTGTTGAGGATGTCCGTAAGCTGTTGCTTGGAGTATCTATCAAGATAGATTATGTTGGATTGCAAAGTGCTTCTTGCGCTTGCATCTAACTGTTCAATCGCTTTTAAGCTTCGTAGAATGCATATCAGCGAGATTCTCTGAGGTTTGTTCAATCTTATTTCTTGCAAGCGAGTCAGCTTGTAAACAGCCTCAGAGCCTTCCCTCTCAACTAGGCTTTCAAACTCGTCTAAAGTTAAGACTACGTATGCTTTTTGTTCGTCCAGAATTTGCAGCAGAATGCCTAAAAGCTCTTCAGCCGAATAGCCGCGTCTTGGAAAGTTTGGATGAAAAATGGAAACCACATGGTGTAAACTGAGGAAAAGGCTTCCACGATACTCGCGACAATTAACATGAATGTAACGAAGGTTTGTTCCACGCTTGTTTGCTTCACGGGTAATGTCTGCTCCGAAACGTTGAGAAAGCGCTGTTTTGCCTGTGCCAACGTCTCCAGTTATCATGACTCTCTGTGTCATCTTCTCCGGAGTGCGCAGTAAGAAACTGAAAAACTCCATTAACAAACGCAGTTCCCTGTCTCTGTGTGGAAGCCTGTAAGGAACATAGTTTATGTCAAGCTTTGTTTCATCTTTGAATACGCTTCGGTACGGGGACACGTGCTAAACCTCAAAAGAAATTATGCGACAACCTCTTATTCTTTTTCCCTAACGCAACAGTAAACTTCTGAAACGTTCAACAACCCTGAACAAAACCGAGTTTGCCGAAAACAAAAGGCTAATAAACATATGTTGTTATTTTATTGCGAAATGATTCCAAAGTATTTTTTTCTGACAAAAGGTGTTGGCAAACATAAAGAGCGTCTGCAATCTTTAGAGTTAGCCCTGAGAGACGCAGGCATACAACACGTTAACATAGTAAACGTTTCAAGCATAATACCGCAGGGTTGTGAGCTCATTTCAAGAGAAAAAGGCTTAAAAACGATCAAGCCCGGAGAAATAACCTTTGCCGTTTTGGATAAGAACTCAACTAATGAACCACATAGACTGATCGCAGCATCAATAGGCGCAGCAATCCCATTAGATCAAGACAATTACGGCTATCTTTCTGAACATCACTCTTTCGGAGAAACAGAGGGGATGGCGGGAGATTACGCAGAAGATTTAGCTGCAACAATGCTGGCCACAAACATGGGGCTCGAGTTTGATCCTGAAACTACTTGGGACGAGAGAAAACAGTTGTTCAAAACCAGAGGACTGATAAAAACAACCAACATGACACAATCTGCAATAGGAGACAAAAACGGCTTGTGGACCACCGTTATTGCAGCAGCAGTGTTCGTACTTTAGAACAACATTTTTAAACATTTGCATTTCAAAGTTTTATTCCAAAACAATATTAGCGATAAACGTTAACGCTAAACAGGTGAAAATCTCATTGCTGGAAAAACTTCAGACGCCATTGATAATTGTTAACTTCAAAACCTACTTGGAAGCAACAGGCGAGAAAGCTGTTGAACTTGCAAAAAAGGCTGAAAAAGTAAGCCTTGAAACAAAGACTTCAATAGGTGTAGCTCCACAATTCGCGGACATAGCAACTGTCGCAAAGACCGCGAAAATTCCCGTTTTCGCCCAGCACATAGACCCAATCCAGCCGGGAAGTCACACGGGGCATGTACTTGTGGAAGTCGTGAAGGAAACCGGAGCAATAGGAACGCTCATCAACCATTCTGAAAGACAACTCAAACTGTCGGATATTGATGCTATAATCAAAATAACACGCCAAAAAAACCTAGTTTCCGTTGTGTGTGCAAACAATCCAAATATAAGTGCAGCCGTTGCATGCTTAAAACCAGATATTATAGCCATTGAGCCGCCGGAGCTTATAGGCACAGGGATTCCGGTTTCAAAGGCTAAGCCTGAGGTCATAACGGACACGATTAGGCTTGTTAGGGAAATCAACGAGAAAGTTGTAATACTTTGTGGGGCTGGAATAAGCCGTGGAGAAGATGTTAAGGCTGCGTTGAAGCTTGGCACCCAAGGGGTGTTGGTTGCAAGCGGCATCGTGAAGGCGAAAGACCCGTATACGGTTTTACGTGAATTTGCAGAAGCAACAAGTGTTTAGGGGAATGGATCTTTGAAGGTTGAAGCTGAATGCGCCGGGTGCATAGTCGGCAGAGCCGTAGCACAAGTCACTGAAGCCACGACAAATCCAGCCATACGTTTTAGAACAATGGTCGAACTTTTACGGTTGCTGAGCAAAGAGTTCAAGCCCACAGCAGTACCAGCGGAATTAGGCACAAAAAGAGACCGCCTGATAAAGAGAATTACAGGCAACAACGACCCATATGAAAGGATTAAGAGGATAAGCAACGAAAAAGCCTTGAAGCTTCTGCCATACGCAAGAAAAATTGTTGAAGACGGATACACGCAGCAGGACAGATTCAAAAGGGCATGCCTATGTGCCATTGTTGGCAACATCATGGAATTTGGTATTCCAGGCCATAAATTCACGTTCAGCAGTCTTAGAAAGCTTTTCAGAGAAGCTGGAAAAGACATCGTAATAGACGATACTAACAAAATTTACGAACTAGCCAAAAAAGCGCATACTGTCCTTTACTTGACGGATAATGCTGGAGAAATTGTTTTTGACACGTTACTCGTTGAACAACTGAAAAACATGGGTCTAACCGTGATTGTTGCTGTTAAAGGCGAACCCGTAATCAACGATGCCACCATGGAAGATGCAGAAGCCTCAGGAATAAACAAGATTGCGGACAAGACTATTACAACTGGAACAGATGCAGTTGGATTAGCCCTAAAAGAATTCCCCAAAGAATTCCTTGATTTTTACAATTCTGTTGACATGATCTTCGCCAAAGGCATGGGCTACGCCGAAACCTTAACAGAATACAAGCTGAAAAAGCCTCATGCTCTACTCTTTAGGACCAAATGTAATTGCGTGGCGAACTTTTTCGGCGTGCCCCGAGAAAGAAACGTTGCGAAGTTGATGCCGTAATGAGGCTGCCATCCATAAGTCTAGGCAAAGAAACGCTTTCAAACTTTGAAAACGCCATCCGGAAAGAGTGGATTATAACGAATGGTTTAGGCGGTTATGCGTCTTCCACGGTTTTGGGCATAAACACTAGAAAATACCATGGATTACTTGTTGCTGCTTTTCATCCGCCTAGAGACCGACGAGTATGCTTAGCAAAGTTGGATGAAGAAGTGAAAATAGAGAATAACATTTACCCACTTGGTGCCAACGAGTTCCGAAATGGAGTTTTCCCTCGAGGATTCATGTTCCTAAAAGAATTTTCGGTTTCAGCCTTCCCAAAATACATTTACGCTGTAGAGGGTGTTGAAGTTCAAAAAACAATCTTTATGCCATACGAAAAGAATGCCGTTGTAACCATTTACAATGTTGTGAACAGAAGCGATTTTAACGTTGAAATTCGGGTCTTCCCGCTAATAAATTGGAGACATTTTCACTCAGTAACGAACAGATGGAAAATCCCTTGGCAATTCGTTCAAAAACGAGAAGATAAAGAAGTGGATATACGCTTTGGCGCACGCCACTCTATGCTGATGATAACCACAACGAAGGGACACTATCTTGCAACCGGAAAATGGATTGAAAAAATGTACTACCGTGAAGAAGCCAAGCGAGGAGAAAGCTGTTTAGACGACTGCTATCAACTCGGATGCTTCAAAATAGACGTAAAAGCAAAAGAAAATGGAAAGTTTGCAATAACTGCAGTCGCGGACAGAAACGAGGATTATGCACAAAAAGTTTTGGCTGAAATGCCAGTCACCATGTATGACATAGAAGCCTTATACGAGCGAGAAACAAAGCGTCACGAAAATTCACTAACGAAATTCTATGAAAAACACGAGAACATCCAAGCAAAAGACTGGCTAAACCGGATTGTTTTAGCCACAAGCATGTTCATAGTTAAAGGGATGAACTCCAAACAAAATTCTGTGATTGCTGGTTACCACTGGTTCGGAACTTGGGGAAGAGACACGTTTATTTCTCTGCCCGGATTAATGCTTGTAACTGGAAGATTTGAGAATGCAAGACAGGTTTTTCTAACATTCAAAAATCACTGCAAACACGGTTTGATTCCTAATTTTTTTCCAGACAGGGCAGGAGAGCCAGCCTATAACACTGTTGACGCGACCCTATGGTATGTGAATGCAGTGCTGCAATATGTCAAATACACAGGCGATTTCAGATTCGTTCAAGAACAGCTTTGGGGAACCCTAAAAACAATAATCGAGAACTATGTAAGAGGAACAGCTTTCAACATACATGTGGACAGCGACGGATTGCTTTACCATGGTTCCCAACTGACATGGATGGACGCGGCAATAGATGGTCAACCGATAACTTCGAGAGCTGGAAAGGCAGTTGAAGTTCAAGCATTATGGTATAACGCGTTGAAAATCATGGAGCTTCTGGCAAATAGGTTCAAAGAGAAAGATGAAGCTGAAAGATACGCTGACATGGCTGAAAAAGCAAGGAAAAGTTTTGTTGAAAAATTCTGGAATCCAGAAAAGAACTGTTTGTTCGACGTTATAAGCGAACACGGCAAGGACGACTCGTTGAGACCCAATCAAATCATCGCAGTTGCTTTAGACTTCACCATGCTAGATAATGCCAAAAACGAAAAAATCGTTGACGTTGCGAATCAGGAGCTTTTAACACCTTACGGCTTAAGAACTCTTGCAAGAAATGACCCAAAATACGTTGGGGTCTATGCTGGAGACAGAAGAAGCAGAGACAACGCCTACCATAATGGAACAGTTTGGCCTTGGCTATTAGGGCCTTTCACAACGGCGTTTCTAAAGACTAAGGGGTCCGCTGAGTATAGGCGTGAATATACTCTAAAGAATTTTCTTTTACCATTGTTTACTGAACAAAGTTTTAAGGCTGGACTTGGAACAATAAGCGAAATCTTTGACGGTGAACCGCCACACACGCCTAAAGGATGCGTTTCTCAAGCGTGGAGCGTTGCAGAACCGTTCAGAGCTTACGTTGAAGAAGTAATGCAAATCAAACCAAAACACCAAAGAGAGGTTTTACAAGGCTCATGATGAAATCGCTTTTCTGAGACTTTCCGCTGCTGCTTCCGGGGCAACAGTGTTTATGTAAATGCCTGTGCTTTTCTCGAACCCAGCCCAAATGGCAAGTTTAGGATAAACCTCCAAATGCCAATGATAATACTTGCTCGCGTCTTTATCTATAGCCAAATGAAAACCAAAATTGTAGGGCGGGTCATTCAACAGCTTCTTCAATCCGTTAAGGCATGTTTTCAAAGTTTTAGCAAAAGTTTTCACTTCGCTCTTTGACATTTCGAGTGGCGTGATCTCATGTTTTTTGGGCAGTATCCAAAACTCTAATGGATTAACGCTTGCCCAAGGAGCAAAAACCACGTAATCCGCGTTTTCTAGAATAAGCCGAGGTCCATCAAGCTCTTTTTCCAGAATATCGCAGAAGACACATCTCCTGTTTCTTGTCCAGAATTTTCTGCTGGCTTCCAACTCCTCTTCCACAACACTTGGAACAAAAGGTGTTGCAATTATCTGGCTGTGAGCGTGGGAAAGCGAAGCCCCAGCCTCCAAGCCGTGATTGCGGAAGATGGAAACATACTTCACATAAGGCTTTGCAGAGAATGCACGAAGCCTATCAATGTAGCCGTTAATAACATGCACTAACTGCGAAATCTTTGCGTTTGCAGGATGCTCATCATGAACTGGAGATTCAACCAAAACTTCGTGATGACCAACAGCCACAACCAAATCATTACTTTTCATAACTCGTCTTCGGCTAATCTTCCCTTTTGGTGGGGTAAAGGCTGGATAAAGGTTTGGAATGCACCGAATCAGCCAGTTCTTATGCCTAAAACCGTCTTTATCCTTAGTCTTTCCAATGTCTTTTCCTGATTTAAGATAGACAAGAACTGCTGGCGGAGTCATATGCTCATTGCCCGGACAGAGAGGGCAAACACTTGTTTTGTCTTTCTCTCTTACTTTTTTTGCAAAGTCTGTTGGGCGGCGACCACGTTCTGTTGCAATCACAACCCAACGATCAAGCAAATAATCCTTACGAACTTCGTTAAATGGCATGCTAAACATCCAACAAACTAAATACAATGTATAAACATTTAGCGTTTTCCGAATTTCAGTTCGCATTAAGAAGAAGCGGTGGATCACTGAGGTTCGACGTCCAGAATCCGCCAAAACCCTCAAACCCTACGCTCGTACCCGCACCCCCCTGAGCGCTGAACGCCCAGACTTAGGTTGCTCCCTCCCGGGCCTGGCCAAATTCGCCTGGTGAACATCGAAGACGGCTTCCTTACGGAAGCTGCTCAATGATCGCCAGCCCCAAGGGACGGATAGTCACTGTTTCGGAAATGAGGGTCTCAACAGCCTTAAACGCCTCAGCCTCAGCTTTCAGCCCGTCGTGTAGAGGGTTTACGGTTCAGGGGACCCCTAGCCCCCCGCCTAAGACCCACCGCCAAAAGATTTGATGTCTTTCAGAACTATAAAACTTTACTGAAAGCTGAAGGCTCAAATTTATCTCTTTAATCCACTATATCATTTGTTCTGAAATCAAGTTTAGAATTGAGGAATTAGCGTTGAAGAATATCGGAGTTGTGACAAGCGGTGGAGACGCGCCCGGCATGAACGCTGCTATTCGAGCCGTTGTCCGCATTGCCTATTCAAAAGATTTTCAAGTTTTAGGTTTTGAGAGGGGCTGGGAAGGATTGCTAACAAATACGTTCAGTCATTTAACACCGCGTTCTGTTGGTGGAATAATACAATTGGGCGGCACAATCCTTCACACTTCAAGGTGTCCGCAGTTTAGAAAGAGAGAAGGCATTGAGAAAGCTGCAGAAACTCTTGCTTCAAACAATGTTGGTGGACTTGTCGTTATTGGCGGTAACGGCTCTTTCAAAGGAGCTTTAGAATTAAGCAAAGAAACTGACACGTTAATAATCGGGGTTCCCGCAACAATTGACAACGATGTTTTTGGAACAGATGAAGCAATAGGCTTTGACACAGCTGTAAACACTGCAGTTACAGAAATTGACAAAATCCGAGACACAGCAATTTCCCACGAAAGAGTATTCATAGTTGAGGTTATGGGACGAACAAGAGGTTTTCTCGCATCAACGGTGGGACTGGCAGTCGGAGCTGAAGTAATTTTAGTTCCAGAAGTCAAATACAAAAAAGAGACAGTGTTCAAAACCATAAAACAGAACAGCGCCAAAGGCAAGAGGTCCGGCATAATTGTGGCTGCAGAAGGAATCGGAGACACCCGCAAAATTGCAAGAGAAATCGAAGAAAACACAGGAGCAGAGGTTAGACTCAGCATCCTAGGCTACGCTCAAAGAGGCGGCAATCCCACGGCGAGAAGTCGGCTTTTAGCCAGCTTGTTCGCAAGCAAATCGGTCGAACTGCTATCGAACGGACAGGGAAACAGAATAGTTGGTTTGCAAAAAGGAAGAGTAACCAGCATAGCACTTGAGAAGGCATGCGAAACCGAGAAGCCTCTAGACCTAAGCCTACTGAGGCTAGCAAATACCCTGGCAACATAAACTAGAGAAGCCGTCTTTCTGTTGAACGCATATTCGAAAAGGTTTATTAAATATTAAGATTCACCGTATACTAAGTGAGAGGTGGAAAGAACGCAAAAAAGCTTAGAGTTATCTACCCTGCATAAAGAAGATCATTCCTTTGAGAGAAACTCCATTGATTTCGTATGTAATGAGTGTGGAGGAACATTTCAGAAACCAATTCTAGCAACGGTTTCATATAATGGACGAGTGCGGGTATATCATGCATGTCCTCGTTGCGTGGCGAGAATTAGCAAGGAAGGCAAGAAAATTACAATTTCAAGGGAAGACGTCAAGAAACCATTAGTAAAACCTGAAAACAATGTAAAGTGTAAGCATTTTTTTGGATACTTGAAAAAGCGTCCGAAAGATATGCCATTTCCTGATGAGTGCTTAACATGCGACAAAATGATTGAATGCTTGCTTTCTTAGATTGTTGGATTTTTTTGACAAACACACGCCCTATTTCCCTTTATTGTGAACAGTGTCATCTTGAGCTAAGAGTTAACAGAGCCCTCTAAAGGGTAGAACATTACACTTGAATTGTTCCATCAGCTTTTTCAGCCGAAGAATACGCTTGCTATTTCGTAAAGTTCTAAATCCACGGTCTTTCGTTTACCAGCAACCTCTTTTAACAGTACAGGAACTATTTTGTTTCCTTTGAGGGCAACCATGCATCCAAATGTTCCTTCATGAACTAGGTCTATAGCCGCTACGCCATATCTTGTGGCTAATATTCTGTCAAAGGCTGTTGGAGAACCACCCCGTTGGAGATGACCCAGAACCACAACACGGGTTTCGATACCCATCCGCTTTTCAATTTCCTTTCCAATATAATAACCTACGCCGCCGAAGCGAACGTGTCCAAACTCGTCTACGCTTTCGCCATAAACTATTTCTGTTTTACCTTTTGGTTTTGCTCCTTCAGCAACAACAATTATACTGAAGTTCCTGCCTCTTTTTTCTCTACGCTTAATATACTCGCAGACTTCATTTAGGTCAAAGGGTTTTTCCGGGATTAGTATGGCGTCTGCGCCCCCGGCAAGCCCAGCTTCCAGGGCAATCCAGCCTGCATATCTACCCATAACCTCAAGTATAATGACTCTATGGTGGGCTTCTGCTGTTGTGTGAAGTCTGTCAAGGGCTTCTGTTGCAATGGCGACTGCAGTGTGGAAACCAAACGTGTAGTCCGTGCCAGCTAAGTCATTATCAATTGTTTTGGGCACCCCAACACATTTAAGCCCAAGCTCACTCATCTTGTGCGCTACGCCTAAAGTGTCTTCCCCACCAATAACAACAACAGCCTCTATGCCAGCTTTCTCAGCGTTTCTCAGTATTTTTTCCCCTCCATTTTCAGACTTGAAGGGATTTGTCCTTGAAGTGCCTAAAATAGAGCCTCCGCGAGGAAGAATTCCAGACGCAGCCTTCAAATCTAATGGCATAAATTCGCCTTCAAGAAGGCCGCGCCATCCATCCCTTATACCAACAATTTCATAGCCGTAGTGTTGAATGCCTTTTCTAACAACTGCCCGGATAACAGCGTTGATTCCCGGAGCATCTCCGCCTCCGCTTAATATTCCAACTTTCATTTGATCTTTTCACCTTCAGAGTGCTTTTCCAGAGCTTCCAAATAGACGCATCTTGCCCTTAACAACTTCTTTCATGGCTTCTTTGGCTGAACCCAAAATTTTCCTAGGGTCAAATACCTTAGGCGATTTAACCAAAAATTCACGTGTAGCGGCAGTGAAAGCAAGCCTCAAATCCGTGTCAATGTTTATTTTAGTTATTCCCAGAGAAATGGCCTTTTGAATATGTTCCTCCGGAATGCCTTTTGCTCCGCCTAATTCAGCTCCATATTTAACGGCTTTTTCAATAATGCTTGATGGAACACTGGAAGCACCATGTAAAACAAGGAGGGTGCTAACCTTTTCACGGATAAGCTTTAATCTTTCAAAGTCAAGTTTAGGTTCGCCTTTGAATTTGTAGGCTCCATGCGAAGTGCCTATTGCAACTGCAAGGGCGTCAACACCGGTACGTTCAACAAACTCTTCAGCAGCGTCAGGATCAGTCAAAACGGCTTCTTTCTCCTCAACAGTTGATTCTTCTACACCAGCAAGTTTTCCAAGTTCCGCCTCAACCGAAACACCTTTTAGACGTGCCAAATCAACCACACGCTTCGTCAATGCAACGTTTTCTTCAAATTTCAAATGGGAACCGTCAATCATAACGGATGTGAAGCCAACTTCTATGCATTTTGTAACTGTTTCCATGTCTTTGCCATGGTCGAGGTGTAGAGACATGGGCACTGGAGCGGATTCCGCTGCCGTCTTAACCATTTTTCCAATGTAAGCCAAACCAGCGTACTTTATAGAGCTCGGGGTAACAGCAACGATCACTGGCGATTTTTCTTCAGCCGCTGCCTCAACAACTGCCAGCAAGCTTTCTAGATTGCTGATGTTGAAGGCTCCAACGGCGTAAGCCTTCTGCATGGCTGGTGACATCAAATCCTTATTTGTGACAAGCACGACATTTCACGGCAAAATGTATTACTGAATAAGTATAAATGGTTTATATGTTTCAGCATACGTAATCCAAATCGATATTGAAAATCTGGATTGTTAAAAAGAACCCGTTCTATTCCTAGCTGTTGATTGCTAGTGAGGTTTTCCCATCAGTATAAACGTTGCCGCAGCAGCCACAGAGATCAAAACTATAATTATTGTTAGGAACAACATCTGCGGAATTCCAAAAATATAATGCTGAATCTCGTAATCAAATGTTACAAGCTTATCTTCTGACATGTCTGTGTTGGAAAGTGTAAAACGTATTCTCCAGTTTCATCATAGACAAAAGGGTAACTGACAGTGCCTACCCTGCTGAATTCAACTTTCACGTCTCCATGAGGATCAGTAATGTAAAAGTCTAAAGTGCTTTCACTCTGCCCTACAACAGAAAACTTCACCAAAACACAATCCTCAACCACAAGGCTGATGGATTTAGTCATCTCTTCACCTTTTGGTACAGTAAAGCTTATGGCAGTTGCGTCTGCAAGTTGAACGAGAATCGCAAGTACCATTGTGATGAAAAGAAAACGAATCGGCATCTTTTCTATCCGAATTATCAGTAACTCTTTTCTTTGGCGATCAATAACCTTTGTGAATCAAAAATACAGAAAAGCAATAAGAATCTGGAAACTAACTCTTGTTGTTCTTATAACGAGTCAGCCAATTCATGAACCTTATCTTTGATCTGTCTAAACACTTTTCCAGCGTATCCGTGAGGTAGGAAATATGGATCATCAATGTTCCAAACAACTATTTTGCCTGCACATTCTGGACACTTGGTTAAGACAACATCTTTATGTCTTGGTTCCATAACTACTATAAGGTCGTATTCGCCAAGTTGCGTGCTTTCTAAGTCTTCGGGATTTTTCTTGAGGTATTGTTCCGCGTTTTCTCTAGCTAAATATTCCTTTGCTTCTCGTGAGATTGGAATTGCCGGGTGTGTTCCCGCAGAATCTACCGTTATGTCAGGCCTGAGTTTCTTCAATAGTGCTTCCGCTACCGGACTTCGATAAGCATTTCCTGAACACACAAACAATACTTTCAAGCTAGTCACCGCAAGACTTAGCAAAAGTTAACCTAACTCACACATTAACGTATGTTTTAGATCTTTTGGCGAAGTTTTCTCTACACTGATTTGGGATACGTCATGAAGTTTGAGGAATCTTTGAAGGGCTGCTGCAAATTCATCTACCAAGCTATCTCTGTCATAGTCTTTCTCTTCCAAAACTATAGAATTGATAATCATTTTCCTGTTTTGTCTGTCAAGCTTGGGATCGAGTCTTCCAATGAAACGTGTCCCATAGAGGATTGGCATAACATAATAACCATAAATCCTCTTCTCTGGAGGCTTGTACACTTCCCAAGAATAATTGAAGTCGAAGATTTCGGAAATCATTCTGCGATTCCATAAAAGATTGTCTAGTGGAGCAACGAAATGAACCTTTTCACTTACAGATGTATCAGAATTTTCAAGCAGGCTCGAGTTTTCCTCTGAAACGTAGTATACATGCTTGACGCCTCCAATCTTAACAGGGCATAACTCATTGTCTTCAGTCATTTTTTTGACTGTGTTTTTTCTTTGAGGCTTTTAGTGGAAGCCAGCCAAACCTCCAGTGGCGTGTATCAATAAGTCCGTAGGCTCTCATGTATTTTCGAATCATAAATCGCTCATACTCTCCTCTGCTCGGAGTTTTCGCATCTGGATTTGGTGGAAGCAATCGTTCAGTAAGGTCGTAATATCGTCTATTTCCTTCCACGTGCTGAATCATGAGTTCACCACAGTCCCATAGCAAGTTCAGAACACTCGTTGCCACTTTGCTTTTAATCTTTCCCTTCTGCTTAAATTCTAGTGCTGAAAGTGGTCCGTGCCTTCTGATTTCTGATAGAACGTGAGCGATTGTATCTTTCAAACTTTTTCTTTTGGCTTTCAGTCGTTCGTAAAAGGGAGAATGAAACTTTGATGGGTTTTGCATTCGATAGCGGAAGTAAGGGAAATCTTCAATGGGGATTATGGATTTTTCGTTACACCAATACTCAAACAGAAGTCTGTCTTTGTAGATCAACTGATCCAAGTAAGAAGGCTTGTAATCAACAATTCTGTTATGAAGAACTAAATGCTGGTTGCGATGTACAACACTAATTGGGTCCATTTGGACGCATTCAAGCCGTTTGATTGCTTCTAACGTTCCGTTCCTGCCTCTTTTTTCTTGGAGAAAACCTTGCCTTAAAATAAGGAACAGTCGAGCAGTTTCTTTTGAAACCTCTTTTGGCTTTGTTTTCTCCATTCTAGCATGTCTCTCCAAATCTTTTAGCATTAAGGCACAGTTTATAATTGTGACTAGTTTTCTAGTTATAAATATAGTCAAAATTTTATGAACTTCTGAAATACGGCGCGTAATGTGTGAGTTTCATGAGTGTAGATCCAATGCAAAGTTCATGTATGGTAATGTTTATATACGTCGATTTGTATTTGATTTTTATCGAATTAAAAAGGATAAGCGTGAAGTTAAGGAGTGTGAGAATCAAATTGTCTGAAGACCTTAGTGAAGAAATGAAAAAACTCAAAGAAGAAATTGCAAACCTAAAAGAACAATTTAGAAATGTTATGGGCGGAGAACGAGAAAGAAGGCGCGGCATATACATCGACGTTGGAGACCGCGTGCATGACTACGTTGAGGATATGATGGAAGGTGTCGCTGAAGGCATACATGGTGAACTTGAAAAATCCATATTCATAGGCCCGAGAGGTGTCAGAATCCTCAGAAGAAAAGAACCGCATATACGAAGGGATGAAGTAGAACTCAGTTTTCCCAAAGCAGCTGAAGTCATGAGCGCCCTAGGCCACGAACATAGACTGAGAATATTAGATGAACTCATGAGTGGTGGAAAATACATTAACGAGTTGCAAGAGAAGCTTTCAGAGATAACTACAAGCACACTTTCAAGTCATCTTAAAGTGCTTGAAGAAGCAGGGCTGGTTGTTCAAGAAAAAGTCAGGGGACGCTACCTCATCACCATGCCAGGCAGAACTGCATATAAGATGGCGAGGCGAGTCACGAGATTCGTTGAAAGAAGGAATCAGGAATGATGTGGCAAAACTATCAATAGGCAACACCGTTTCAAAAACATCTGAAGCTGTGACGTTGTGGCAAATGGAAAAGGGCATCGTAGAGATCAGCAAGAACACATTGGCTGTTCCAATAGAGCTAGATGACAAAGAGAGAGGTTACGTATTCCATGGCAACGGCAAATTCCTTCTGGACAGCATAGTTGAAACTGAAGAAGGTGCTATTGGCAAGCCTGTTGAAAAAGAATTGAACGAGCTGTTTCTGATGCTGGGAGACACAGAAGAAATACAGAAACGCTTCACCGAAGCAGGCGAAGAAGACTTCGCAAAAATGGGCTATGAAAATCAGCATGGATTTTTGGCCAAAGCAGAAGATTTGTTCAATCGGTTTTTCGAAAAAGGGATGCATGGGCATCGAATTCTAAATGAAGATCATGGCTTCATTTTCGCCTTTCAGAATGAAACCAGCAAATTGGACATTCTTGTCGACAAAGGTTTGAAACTGGTTTACAAGGCGATGGACATGGTCTTTGTGTCAAATAAAAACAAAGTAGTTCTGAAAAGTCCAAGTGAAGTCGTTTGCTTGAGTAATGGAAAATCGGTCATTGTCAAGAAATAATGTCTTTACGCAGGAATCGCTACTGAGTCTTCCAATTTTTTTCTATCTTAGAAAGTTACAAAGCTAGAAATCTACTTCGGCCTCAGGTCGGCTCCACATTCTGGGCAGAACTTTGAACTCACTGGAATGGGAGCTTGACATTTAGGGCATATCAGCACAACTGGTCTATGCACTGGCCTGTAAATTGGAACGAAAGCAACAACAATTCCGTAGATCACCTGTAAACCTTCAAGATAAACATGAGCCACATTCTACGACAAAAAGTTTGCGCATTTCAAGTTTTCAGGATTATGCCTGAGAAGGTAACTCATGTACGTGCTGACTTTGACCTTCAACTCATGTTTCATAGGAATACTCACGCTAGACACGATTATTTATGCACATACTTGAGAATTTCTAGCGAGCATTCCACTTTCTGAGTATTTATAAACTATAAAATAAGAACTAAGCTGAAGAATCCATGAGAAAAATAGAACTGGCGAGTTGGAAAGACGTTCCAAGACGACTTGCAAGCTTAAGGAAAACCCTTGAAATCATTTACGAAGTCAAACTTGGAGTCAATTTAAAGGACGTTCCAATTGATCGGCTTCATCCTACTGAAAGTTTCTTGGAGAAAGACAAGATTGCAGTCGTTTTCATGAAGGTGTTGACTGAAGATTATGACGTACCCATAATAGCTGTAAAACGTGTGGAAGACTTCTTTGTTCTTGATGGTCACCACCGGTCTTTTATTTCAAAGAAACTGATGAAAAAGACTGTAAAAGCCTATGTTCTGAAATTTCCCAAGTTATCGGGCTATAGCTAAGCGTTCACTTGAAGATCTTCCAATCAAGGACGTTGGCGTCATAGACGACCCGCTGATGAAAACGTGGGGACAAATATTGACTACTCTGAAATATTATGAGGCTCTTTACGATATTTCCTTCTACCTAAGGAAGGAGCAAGTTCGTTTAGAAGATCTTGTTCCAACTCAGTCTCAAATAAGAAGGGAACGGATTGATTCGATAAAGGAATTGTTGGTGCCGATAGCTTGCGTTAAACATCAAGGTAGGTTTTACGTTTTGGATGGACACGCAAGATCTCTTCGCGCTAAACAATTGGGATTGGGGTCTGTACAAGCAATGATTCTTTCGCCAGAGGCGAAGATAGATTTCGGAATTGTCAAGGTTGTCAAAGAAATGAACATTAGAAGCCTAGAGGATGTTCAAATAATGAAATAGTCAAGAAAGGTCTTGAAATGCGAGTGTTTTCGCAGTGTATTGTTGGCGTGGGGTGCTAGATTGAAGCCCTCGTTTAAACTATCACATATACATGTAGGAAATCAGTGAGAGAAGTTCCCGGGTGATATGTTCACTTGGTCGTGGGTTCAAATCCCACCGCCTGCACCATAGTAGAAAAAGTAAAGTTTCTAATAGCTTAATACAGGTTTGATCTTTCTGATCACGTCCGGTGTGAACATTCCGGCTAGACCACCTAAAATCATGTGTATTATCATAAACCCGTATAGAAAGAAGAATAGCGAGTATGCCCAGCCTAGGAACGTGACGAAGCTCCAGTATAGAAGAATGTCTCCTGGAACGTTATAAACAGCTCCAATGATTGTTGTGAGTAGTTTCGACTCGCTTGGCTTCTTCTCTGCTAAATACAGGATTGAGTCTGTGAGCAGGCCGCTAATAAACCATCCAGGAATTATGATCCAAACTATTGGCGGTCCACCGGGAAGAAGTGTGGATAAGGCTCCGCTTACAAGTTGCGTGAAAGTTGCGGCGCCAAACTTTCTAACCATTTCTACCACCGTTAAAGTAAGAATTGTGCTTACTGGAATGGCTATTATGGCGTATAAGCCTGGAAGCGGAGCTGGAATAAAAGCTGTTGTTAACGTTGTCAACGAAGATGCACATCCGAAAACAGCCATTAAAGCTATGTCTTTTACTGAGAAATGATGGTTTCTCATACGGTTTCAGTCTCTCCTAAGATTTCATCTTCTTTCTGTGGCTTCCTTCGAAATACCCCTCTGCCATCTAGAAGGTAGTAGCTGACCCCAGCACAGTCCATGCATACAAGTTTTCCGTTGTGCATGACGGGCCTGTATGTTTTCTCCCCGCAAACTTGACATATAACCGAGTTGAATATAGGAGCATATTGAGGCGTGTTAATCTTCATTCTGGTAATCCTAAACATTTTATCGGCGGGTTTTTTCAATTCTTTGAACGCCATTTCCGCGAAAAGTTCCATCATTCTGTTGTGCTCTTGTCTTGTTGCTTCTTCTCTTTTAACAACTATTTTCTCCCAAAGCCCATTAGCTTCAGAATACTCCTTTTCAATGGACTTCTCATAAATTGGATCTAGAGCAATTCTTATGGCTGTTCCATCTCTTTTAGCCACGGTTACCGCGGTTTTGCCAACATCCTTATAAATTAGTGCATTATTCCCAAACGTGCAGCCAGTTATTATTTGAATGCCGTCGCTGAAGCAATTATTAGTTTCAACTATTGCCACCGCTTCCTCCATGCCAGTATTTTTTATTCCAAGTTCCTTAATCGCGATATAGCCTGCTATGACCCCGTAGGTCAGATAACTGCAGAAGTGTCCGTGAAGTTCTGCGGCTTTTCTGAGAAGAGCTTCTACGTCGTCTTTTTGGAGGAGTTTCTCTATTTCTTCTCTTGGATTTTCCTTTATCGTTTTCATCGCTCCCCGTAATACGGTAACATACGGTAACACTACATAGAAAAAAAGTAATACTAAAACCTTTCCATAACCAAGTTAGAGACAATGTTCAACACAAGATTGGCCACATAGACAAAAAATCCACTTCCAGCAAAATGTCTAGAAGTACTTTTTCCCTACAAACAGCCAACCTTCAGACGCTCGATGCTACGCAAAAAACGTGGATTATAAACGTACATGTGAACCTAACCTCCCGCACCAAAATCTAAGAACTATGTTAATAATCTTGGTTTGCGCGCGTAAAAACAGGAAACAAGCAATTTCTTTGCTTTTTTTAGGCAAAAAGCGCGGGGTGCGGGATTTGAACCCGCGCGGCCCAAAGGACCACAGACTTAGCAGGCCTGCCCCCTACCAGGCTAGGGCAACCCCGCACAGCATCTCTAACTCGTTTTTGCATACGCATCTCTGTACAAAGATTAATCAATAAACCTATAGCATGACTTATTTTTGTCTTTTGTCCTAATAGATGTCTCTAGGTGCTGCACTGTGGTTTCACATAGAACTGGCGAAGTTTCAAAAACTGAGATAAGAAAAATTGAAGATCCCCCTTACGTCATTGATCAATCTAGGCTTCGCCGCTTCGACAGTAAAAACACAGTTTTTGACAGGGTGATGTGGGATTCATCATGGGAAGGCTACATGCGAATGTACGATGAAAAAGTGCTCCGAACAATTTCAGAGGGAAAATCTGGTTATTCAAGAGTTGACTTTGCCTTAGCCTATGCCTCTTGGATAGTGCATGATGCTTTCGAAGGTGGTTTTTCATGGAAAAAAATTAAACCGTATAAGACTTCAGTGGATACTGTTGGAATTGATTGGACAAAAACGAAATATGAAGTTGATGATCCCTATAGCATAAGCATTTTTATCAAGCGGGCTGCAAGGCTTTTCGGTGCGTCACTGGTTGGAGTCTGCAAGCTTAACAGAGACTGGGTATATGCAGATGTTGATGTTCCTGAGAAATTCGAAAACGCTATTGTTATGGCGGTTGAAATGGATGCGGATGGAATTGCAACTTCTCCTGCTGCTCCTGCTGCAGCCGCTACTGGTGTAGGTTATTCAAAAATGGCGTTTATGCTTGCTGGCGTGGGCGAATTTGTTCGAAATCTTGGATATGAAGCAATACAATGCGGAAACGACACTGCCTTAAGCATTCCACTCGGGATTGACGCTGGACTTGGAGAACTCGGTCGCAACGGTCTGTTGATAACGCCTGAATATGGTCCAAGAGTGAGGATTTGCAAGATTTTAACAGATCTTCCGTTGAAACCCGACAAACCCATAGAGTTTGGTGTAAAAGAGTTCTGCAAAAAATGTAAGCTGTGTGCTGAACATTGCGAGGCAGGTGCGATTTCGATGGATGACGAACCAAGCTTTGAAGTGACATGTCGATCTAATAATCCTGGAGCATTGAAGTGGTATGTAAATGTTGAACGATGCTATCTTTATTGGTGTGAAAACGGCGTAGATTGTTCGACGTGCATAAAGGTTTGCCCGTATAACATTGCGTCAGTAAGGAAAGCCAATCTTTCTCCGAAAGAATTTTGGGAAACAAATGAAAAGTAACTGAGGTAACAAACAGTATAATAGTTGAATTAGATGCTACGAATTGCATGTGCTAAGGCATTTTGGCTTGGAAAGTTTCATATGCTGCTTTCCAATACTTGTCTGCATGGTTGAAGGACTTGAGTTTTTAGTTTCTGGAGTAATTCTTGGTCTTGCTGCTGGAATAGCCCCAGGGCCTCTTCTTGCTTTAGTCTTTTCTGAGACTTTAAAGTATGGAAAAAAAGAAGGAGTAAAAGTGGCGATTTCACCTCTGATTACAGATTTGCCAATCATTATATTTGTGTTGTTTATGTTATCAACTTTGTCAAGTTTGATAGAGTACAATTTTGTGATTGGAGTAATCTCTCTTTTAGGTGCTTGCTATCTGGTTTATTTAGGTGTTAAAAATCTGAGAGTGAAAACAGACAAGTTTGAAGTTGAACTCACAAAGGAAGAAGCTCTGAAACGTGGTGTTATTGTAAATTTCTTGAATCCTCATCCTTACTTGTTTTGGCTTTCTATTGGTGGTCCAATGATTTTCGAAAGTTTAGACATGCACATCTCGGCGACGATTCTTTTCATTTTGGGATTTTACAGTCTGCTCATTGGGTCGAAAACAGCTATTGTTCTGGTCGTGGAAAAATCCAAGTCCTTTATTAGAAGCAAGTATTATCTTTACATTGTTCGTGCTTTAGGGATTGCATTAATCTTGTTTGCTTTATTTTTTGTAAGAGATGGTTTAGACTTAATCGGTTTGTTTCTCGCAACTCGTATTGTGTGAAATCTTTATTTGGTCGTTTCTTTCGAGTAATGGTGGACTAATGCATGAAAAGGTTATTGCAGTCTATTAAGAATCTGAAGAATGGCAAAGTAAAAAATCTAGTGGATTCTCGCTTGAGAGAGTTTAAAGAAATTGGCAATGGGTCAAGCGATGAAATCTTTGAAGAACTCTGTTTCTGCATTTTAACTGCGAATTTCAACGCTGAAAGAAGCCTGAAAATTCAGAGGCAGATAGGAGATGGGTTTTTGAGCTTTCCGAAATCTGACTTAGCAGAAAAGCTGAGGGAACTTGGTCACCGTTTTCCCAACACAAGAGCAAGGTATATTGTGGATGCAAGGAAACATAAGAACTCGCTGAAAGACATTGTTAAAATGTTTAACGATGATAATGAATTAAGAGAATGGCTGGTTAAGAACGTAAAAGGAATTGGATACAAAGAGGCAAGTCATTTCCTTAGAAATATAGGCTACATAAGTTTTGCCATTATAGACTTTCACATAATTGATGTCCTGACAAAGCACAATATAATTAAAAAGCCAAAGGTGCTAACGAAAAGAAAATACTTAGAAATTGAAAACTTGCTCAGGGAAATCGCGGGAAAATCAAATGTCAATTTAGCAGAGTTAGATCTATATTTATGGTATATGGAAACTGGAAAAACACTGAAATAAATCCTAAAGGTTTTCCCACTCACTTAAGATTCATTTGCGTGTGGTCTAGTGTGCTCTTTCACTTACCAGTTGGCGAAGCAAACTTTTCCTCTTGATACTTCGTACATTTCTTTTTCAACGATTTGCATGATGACAAGCGAAATAACCAACAAAGACAGAAAAACAGAGGTTGCTGCAATTGTTGTAGACAAGCTGTCAGACCCGAGAGACACTAAGAATGTTGTGTGAAAAAGTGTGAGGTTTTATACTTGAACCTGCACCATTTAAAAACTGTGTAAGAGAGAAGTACGATGCCAAGGAAGTATCGAAGACATTTTCTGAAAGCAAGAGAAGTAAAGTCAATTTTAAGCGAAGCTTCGGAGAAGCTCAAAGTTGATTTCAATCAGATTTTCAAAAACAAGGTTGAATTAGAACTGGTTGAAACGGATTTCGCTGAAATATTTCTTGTAAACGGTAAGCCACTGCTTTTTAGGATTGAGGGAAATTTTGTTCCAACATTAGTTTTCAATGAATTTTCTGCTTCAATGTCAAAAGTTGTTGTTGACATGGGTGCCGTCCCGTACGTGTGTAATGGTGCAAGCGTGATGGCTCCCGGAATTGTTCGTTTTGAAGGAGAGTTTAAGAAAGGTGATCTCGTTTTTATCGTGGACGAGAAGCATGGCAAGGCAATTGCATTAGGCGAAGCCGCTTATGGTGCAGATGCTGCAAAAAAAGTTACGAAAGGTGTTATCATAAAAACCATTCATTTCGTCGGCGACAAAATATGGAATTTTATTGAAAAACCGAATGATATATGACAAAAATTCAACTAATTACTGCAACAGTTCTAAGCGAAGACAAATGTTCGAATTACTTATTCCCATTCTAAAATCAAAAAGGCATTGCTAATATTCATTCTGAATTCATAAAACACTTTAATAGGTAATCTGTATTCTGAATTCAGAGGCGTGATTTGAGGAAACGCTTAAACTCTTTAAAAGTAAATAATGTGTTAGAGAGGAGAAGTTTGTCAGCTTTGGGTGGCATATTCCATAGGTCCAAGAAAGCTGGAAAGAAGAAAATGGTTAGAGTTGAGGCTAAGAGTAGTTCTGGCAAAACCTATTTGAAGGCTATGCCCCTCCGCGACTTGCCGGATTTGGACGTCGTTAAGAGTGAGGTAAACTCTGGAAACATTATGATTCTCAGGGTAACTCCTCTCGCAGACAAGAGCATCGAAGATGTAAAGCGTGCGATAAACGAATTATGCGAGTTCGTTGAATCAATTAACGGGGATATTGCTCGTCTTGGTGAGGAACGAGTTGTGATCTGCCCTCCAGATGTGAGAATTTGGCGGGAAAAGACTCCAATATCAAATAAGCCTATACCTACAGCAGCCTAAACGTTTCCATAATTGCTGGCACTAATGCTTGGATTCCACATTTTCTCTGAATGAAGTTTGCTATGCTCAGACATTTCGCTCTCTCACCATGACACACAACAACTCTTTCAGGTTTTGGCTTAAGATGAGTTATGTAATTGATTATCTCATGCCTATCCGAATGCCCAGAAAAACCTTCAATTGATTCTACTTGCAATCTTACTTTTACAACTCCCATTTTACCATCGCTATCTATCGTCATAACCTCGGGCAAACCCTTCTGCACTCTTCTTCCTTGAGTGCCCTCAATCTGATAGCTTACAAAGATTATGCTGTTTTTGTCGTCTTCTGCTAGACTCTTAAAGTACTCTATTACAGGTCCACCCTCAAGCATTCCGGACGTAGCCATGATGATGCATGGTTCGCCATCTATTATTTCTTGTCTAATGCTTGGGTGCTCCACGATTGTGAAGTAATCTGATTTGAAAGGATTTATTCCATCGTAAAGTATGCTCCTGCGGACTTCTCTGCCCAAATATTCCGGGTAAGCAGTGTGAATTGCCGTTGCCTCTGAAATCATTCCCTCAATAAACACCGGTGCCTCTTTCATCAAACCACGTCGCATGTAACCATCAATAACGAGCATTATTTCCTGAGCTCTGCCTACAGCCGGTACTGGAATTATGACCTTTCCTTTCCTCTCTAAAGTTTCATTTATGATGGATGTTAAACGTCCTTCAGCCTCGACTCTTGAAGGCATAAAATCGTTGGGACTGCCATATGTACTTTCAGTTATTAACGTCTCAACTCTCGGAAACTCCGCTGTTGCTGCCTCCAAAAGCATGGTCCTCGCATACTTGTAATCGCCCGTATAAACAATATTGTGCAAGCCCTCACCAATATGCAGATGTGTCACCGAAGAACCTAAAATGTGGCCAGCGTTGTGCAGAGTCAGTCGAACGTCTGGAGCTATGTCTGTGACGACGCCGTGTCGTAAAGGAATAGTGTGTAAAACACATTCACGAACGTCTTTCTGGTCATAATGCGATATAATCCCCTGCTTGCCTGCCACATCTAAGTAATCAAGCTGAAGCAGCGTCATCAAATTCGATGTTGGAGCCGAACAATAGACAGGGCCATCATACCCGTATTTATAGAGGAAAGGCACCAAACCACAATGGTCGAGGTGAGCGTGACTTATCACGACAGCGTCTAACGAGTCGATTTCAAATGTGGGGGCGTCAAATCTTGGAAAGAGTTCAAAGGGTTTCGAGGATCCAGGGTTAATTCCGCAGTCCAACAAAACGTTGCTTTCTCTTGTTTGAACTAGAAAGGCTGATCTTCCCACTTGTTGAACCCCTCCAAGCGCTGTAATTCGAAGGTCTCCAACTTCATAGGTTTTAGGTCTGAAAATTCTCTCCCCAACCGTGCGAAGTATCCTTTCTCTTTCCTTGCTTTCCGAGTGAAGATAATGACGCATGTGAGCAACAATTTTTGAGCGTAGAGGAGGGCTTCTTAGAACACGGGGACGCCATCTAATTTGTCTTATAATCTCTTGAAGAACTGATCCGTTTCTTCCGATGACTAGCCCTGGTTTTTTAGCCTCAATTATTATTTCTCCGAGGCTTGGATCGAAATTTACGTCTGTTACTTCTGCTTCAGGCGAGATTATCTCCTTGGCTATTCTTTCTGCTTCTTTCTCTGGCAATCTTACCGAGGGATCTGAACGAATAACTATTCTCTTCCTCAGTACACCGACTATGCCTGCGATTACGCTGCTCTGTTCAACCAGAATTTCCGGTTTTTTAGCATACACTGCAAGCATTGGGCCCTCATATTCTATTCTCGACACTTCAGCCTGTTCTGGAACATGCTCCAAAATGTACTGACTTACTTCTATTCTATCTCTTTCAGAGCTTGGCGCCACTGCTTAAACTTCCTCAGTTCACTAGAAGCTGCTTCTTTTCCTCCTTAGTTAACTCCCGATAGCCCTTCACATCTATCACTGCCACATTAAAACTGTCTCCGCTTGCAGCATCCCGCTTCATAGCAGAGTCAACAGCCTTAACAATCACGGGCAGAACCTCCTCAGCAGACATGTCTTCTTTGAACCTGTCTTCCAGAATACCGTAAGCTATTGGCGATCCAGAACCTGTGGCGACACATTTTTCCTCTGTTAAACTGCCAAACGGATCTACTGAAAACACGTGTGGTCCGGTATCGTCCATTCCGCCTATTAGAACTTGTGCGATGAGTGGTGCATATCTGGATGAGAACAGAAGGTTTGCGATAAGTCTTGCTGCGGAGCTTACAGGGATGGGTCTGTCCATGTTCAGTTTGTAAAGCTGTGCGTTTATTTTTAGTATGTCTACGGTTCTTTGGGCATCAGCAACGCCTCCTGAAATGGTCATGGCTAAGTGATCATCTATCTTGTATATTTTTTTGCCATGTTTGTGGGCTACGTAAGAACCCATGGTTACGCGGGTGTCTGAGGCTAATACTACGCTGTTTTTGCATACGAGGCCTATTGTTGTGGTTCCTTTTAGTACTAACTGGTTGATTGCATCATTATTGTTTGTCATTTCTTTTTTCTCCAAAACCTAAACGTGCGTACGTGGAATTAATTCGCTAGCAAGTAGCACGATGTAATCATAACCACGAGTTTATTAATATTACGGTTTCAAGGTAACGAGACAAAGATGTCTTTAGCCAAGGAACGAATTAAAGTTTTAAACGTATAGAGTTATGTAGAATTAGAAAGATATACGTTCGAATAGTGATTGGTTTGCCTTTAGAATATCATCGCATGCAACTTCCAAGAGAGGTAATTGTGGGAAACGGGATAATTGATCGAGTTGCAGAAGTTTCCAGAAGACTTGGGTTCACGGAATCTGCACTCATAGTTGCTGGTTCAAAAACGTATGACATCATTGGGAAAACGGTTAGGGAGCTTCTTGAAGAAGAGGGGGTAAAAGTTAGCACATTCATTGTTGAATCAGCCACAATGAAGGATGTTCACGCCGTGGAGGAGAAAATAAAGGCTTCGAAGCCTCAAGTTGTCTTTGCTGTTGGTGGGGGAACAAAAATAGACGTTGCAAAGCTAAGCTCAGCACACCAAGAAGTTCCATTTATCAGTGTCCCAACAACAGCGTCCCATGATGGAATTGTAAGTCCGTTATCCTCTGTGAAAGGCTTTGAAAAACCATATTCTGTTATGGCTCAAGCACCAGTAGCCATCATAGCGGACACAAAAATCATGATGCAGGCGCCTTGGCGTCACGTCATAAGTGGTTGTGGGGACGTGATAGCGAAGTTTACGTCAGTGAGAGACTGGAGGTTAGCTAATGAAGAGAAAGGAGAATATTATGGGGATTATGCTGCAAGCTTGGCTTTGATGAGTGCCAAACTTGTAGTGCAGAATGCTGAGCTGATAAAATCAAGGAAAGAGGAGGGCTTGCGAGTGCTTTTAGAGGCTTTGATAAGCTGCGGAGTAGCCATGAGCATTGCTGGAAGCAGCCGTCCATGCAGTGGTTCAGAGCATTTGTTCAGTCACGCACTTGACATGATCAAACCTAATCATGCCATGCATGGTGAACAATGTGGTGTGGGTACAATAATGATGGCTTGTCTGCACAAGGCGGACTGGAAACGTATAAGAGAGACGTTGGAGGTGTTAGGTGCTCCGACAAATGCGGATGAGCTTGGTGTGGAAAAAGGCGACATAATAGAGGCTTTGGAAATGGCTTGTTCCATAAGGCCTGAACGATACACGATCCTTAACAAGTTGAATTTGAACCGTGAAGGTTACGAAGGATTGGCGAGAATGACGCGTGTTGTTTGAAAGAGGATTTATGAGAGTGAACGAATTCTTAGGAACGGCTTGTGTTTTTGATATTATTGATTATCAACTTTATTTTTTCGACTATTACTTCAGGCGGTGTCATTAGGTCGTTGCAGTGAACGTTCTTTAACAGATGTTTTTTCTTGTAGTATTCTATTAAGGGTTCGGTTTTCTTTCTGTAGACGTTTAGGCGTTCTTGTATGACTTCGGGTTTGTCGTCTTCTCTTTGGTAAAGCTCGCCGCCGCATTCGTCGCAGATGTTGTCTTTTTTGGGTTTCAGTGTTAACTTGTTGTATATGGTTCCGCATTTTTTGCAGGTGAGTCTGTTTGATAAGCGTTTGATTATGATCTGGTCTGGAACGTTTAGGTTTATGACGAGGTCGATCTTTGAGATTTTTTCTAGGGCTTTTGCTTGTTTTATGGTTCTGGGAAAACCGTCAAGGATGCAGCCTTTTTTGCAGTCAGGTTTTCTTAGTCTTTTGGCTAGGATTTTGATCATTATTTCGTCTGGGCCTAGTTTGCCTTTGTCGCTGTATTCTTTCATTAGGTTGCCGAGTTGTGTTTGTGCTTTTATTTCGTCTCGGACCATGTCGCCGCTGGATATGTGGGGAAGTTTGAGGATTGGGGTTAGTCTCGAAGCGTAGGTTCCTTTGCCTGCGCCGGGGGGACCTAGGAATATTATTTTCATTATGTGTCACCTTGGGTGTCGTCGGTTAGGTGGTTGTTGGGGGCGTTGTTTGTGTTTTGGGTTCTGTTTTGAATGTTTCGGTGAATGTGACTGTTGTTGTTTTTGGGAAGAATTTTTGGATGTCTAGGGCTATGCCTCTTTTTGCTACTTGGATTCCTTCTATGTAGAATGCGTCTTCAGACATTTCTATGTTGACTGTTGTTTGTTTGGTTGTGAATTTGAATTTGTTTTTTTCTACTGCTGGCATTCTGCGGTGGATTAGAGCTGCTATTTTTTGTTTTTTTGTTGTGAGTTTTTTCTGAATGGTTACTTCGTAGATTAATGTTTTTCCTGCTAGTGGTGGATTGAAGTCTAATAGGACGCGTCCGGCGCCTATGGTTCGTATGGTTGCCATTTTTCCGTTGTATTCGACTCGCATTCCGAGGTTGGGGGTTATCCCTTTGGCTGTTAGGTTTCTTAGTGAGACGCGTTTGATTTTTTCTGGGTCTCTTTCTCCGAAGGCTTTTTTTGGTGGTATTTCTATGGGTGTTTTTTTTGTGATTTCTATTGTTGTTAGGCTCTCGTCTAGTGTTTTGAGAACCCATCCTTCGCCGATTACTACTAGTTTTGGTTCGTAGATTTCGCCTTCTTTGTATAGGTGTTCTTTTTTTGCTGTTTCTTCTATGGTTGTGTCGAAGACTTCGCCTGTTTCTTTCACTTTTGCCACGTGATCTATGAGTATGAAATCTCCTTTGTGTAGAGCCATAATTCATCATCTTTTGGATGTTTGCGAAACTAAGTTTTCGGCTGGAATAAAAGGTTTCGCTTGTGAATATGGATTGTGGATTCATGAAGCATATTTATGTCAGAATCTAAACACGCGCGCTTATATAAAAACCCTTAAGTTCAACTACTGACGACATAACCAACAAACCATAAGAGAAAAAAAACGGTGAAAAATTTTCAGTTTAGCCATGGAAAAGAGATGCGGCACATGAACAAAGCAAGCATTCGCGTAGGCATTCACAACTTTTTTGTAAGCCTAGTGCTCGTCCCAACAATCATATACAAATTCATCACAACATGGTTACCCATAAACCAAACAGTTAGCAAAGCAAACAAAATATTCAGCCAAAAACTTTCAAAAATGGGCGTACCCGAAGAGGCAACTGAAACACTAACAAAAGAATACGCATCCATCAAAGACTACATATTTGAGGGAAACCTCAAGGTAAAGAACAAACTTCAATCCTCAAACATCAGAAAAACCAGCAGTTCCAAGAGAGTTCTTATAAAAATATTGCCAGGCGGTCAAGTCTTTCTGCGAATAAAAAACGGCAAAGCAAAGGATGTCAAAAGTGCAATACTACTAGACACAACTAAGACGGTTATCTTGATGGTTGCTGTCGCTCGTGCTTTGGAAAGAGACATTTACTGGGTTGCTGTCTGTTTCACATCCTACCTTTTATATTCCTTACTGTTTGGAATCGCATCTGAACTGATCAACAAGTATAAAGACACTTCAAGAGGTCTCTTAGGAAGCATAATTGACACTATAGGAGAAGCCCTTTCAGACACCAAAGTCATCGCCCTCGTCAGCTTAGCCTTGTCTTCACATGCAATACTTGCCGCTCCTTTCGTACCACTTTATCACGTGATTCCAGGTTTGGACTTTGTTGAACACTATATTAGTGGTTTCGGTATAGGATTGTTTGCAGTCAAAGCCTACAGAACATTCACAAGTTACATATCATACAGCAAAGCCTTAACAATATTCGACTCGGCAAAACTCAGTCACCAAATCTCACTTTTCGAGACAAACGCAGAGCTTCCATTCGTATGCTACTCAAGCATCTTTGTAGGATTCGTTTGGGAAGGACTAGAAGAGATTGTCGAAAATTTCACTCCACGAGTAATAAACGTCTTCTTCTGGAATGGAGTAGCAGACATATTCATGAATCTTCTAGGCGCCTTAACAGCCTACACGCTTGTACACCATTCCTTCATCATCCAAAAACAAAAAAACTGTCCAAACCCAAACGAGAAAAACCCAAAAGTTGACATACAAGCCATCCAAAAAGCTTCAAACATAGTGTTAACACACATGAAAAACGCAATAGACACCGTATACTCCGAAAGCACAGCCAAAACCGTCTCTGAAGGTGCTGGAACACACGAATTGACCACAATGAACAAGACTTGTTAAATGTGAAAAAGATTTACATGAGAACTTAACATGTGAGCTTGGTTGCCCGGGTTCCTATGGAATATACGTCTAGAAACAACGTTCATTTGTGGAACTTTAATAGGGTTTACAGCTTCAGGACTCCTTATAATCACTGCAAAAGAGAAGTCAGCAACCCGCGATAACCACTAAAAAAGGCTGCGAATGACCAGACATCTATTACGAATTTGAAATTCAACTTTAAAATATTGATTCTGTTTTCTGAAATCAAATATTTAATAATCAACACTACAGGCAGAGGCATAAGAATTGAAAACCCAAGACGAAAACACTCATAATAAAGCCTTATCTAAACCCGCCCTAATCAACGCAAAAAAATCACACGAAAATGTAGAGTTTAGAATCATCAACTCGTTAGAAAGTATTTCCCGAGAAGAAAGGAAAAAGGGAGCAAGCAAATCACTGTACTTGACTCGATATGAATAAACCACTGACATGCAACCAGATGAAACACGCATGCACATGCCGAATTCTTCCTCCTCTTCAAATAGAGCTTCAACCTTAAACCAGTAAAAATATCCTCGCAACCTCCTTTTTCCTTGCCCTATTCAACTCCAAACACCAATGAACACCGAAAAAATATAGGGCGTCCAAAATTCACTGTGCGGAAAACTGCTAAATTTCCTCATTCATTTTCGCTTTCGAAATTCAAGTATCACTTCAGCGCCTATTCTTGCAGCCACTGCACACACACTGGGACACTTGTCGAGGCCACCATCTTTGTACCAAGCTTCAGCATCTTCAGAATTGAAAAAATCATAGTGTCTCCCAAACAGCTTCTCTTGAATCTCAAAACACTTCACTGTTCCATAATTATTTTTAAATCTATCAAACACTTCTACCGCAACTTTCATCGCCCGCACATAACCTTCAGCATCATCCAGACGCTCAGCACCTGCCACCAAACCAACTGCCATCACAGCACCTGCCAAAGCACCGCAAGTCTCCCCTCTACGAGCAACTCCCGCAGCAAGAGCTGTGCTAGCCTTCAAAACAGCTCTATACGCCTTGTCATCGTGTAGAAGATGGAGATGCTCCTGAAGTGCGGCAAGCACACAACGTGTACAGCCCTCGTATGTTCTATCGTTGTCGTAAGCAGCTTCTGCGATTCTGTCTAAGATCTTTTCGGTTGAAGCAATCCCTTCGCTACGCGTATCCTCCCGTGCCCTTTCTTTTGGGTAATCATTTGAACACATAATGTCTCACCACTAGTATTTGTCTCGTCATTTGACTGCAAAGCTTTCTGCCGTTTATTCCACTGTATGCTTCTTTAAGCCTTTCTTTAATGTATCCACATAACGTTCAGCACCTTGCATAAGCAGAGTTACATCATTCACCATGAATAAGTGAGATCTTCCTTTCGGAAGCCATCTCTTCACATTCTCAACAATATCCTCTGCAGCCACACCAACACTGAATCTGACAGGCATTTCTCTCTTCTTGCATTCAACACAGATTTTCGTAACAGCTTTCTCAATAACAGGGTCATCCCTCCCAGCCCGCGGTGTGAAAGGAACACCATAAGAGAACGCCATATCCATCTTGCCTACAAAGACAAAATCTATCCCTTCGACTGACAGAATTTCCTCAATATTATCAACGCCTTCTTTGTCCTCTATCATCAGTCCAACTAACGTCTCCTCATTCACCCGCTTGAAATACTCCGTCCAGCTCTCATCATCATGCTTTGGAAGCCCGTAAGCGGGTTCAAAACCACGCTTGCCGAAAGGAGTCTCTGGAGTGCGGTATTTTGTTAACTCCACAGCCCTCATTGCATCTTGCTTCGTCTTTACATGTGGGAAAACAATTCCGCTGACCCCAGCATCAAGAACCCGATTAACGAAAGCCGCGTTAAGTTCAGGTACTCGACATAAAGCAATTAAACCAGCGAGGCGAGTCTCTCTTATCAGTTGCGCAAAAGTTTCAACCTCAAGAACCCCATGTTCAAAGTCAAAATACACATAGTCAAAACCAAGTTTGCTCGCAACTTCGATCGATGGATTTCCCATACCAACTCTTAAACTCATAGATAACACTAGTTCATCTCGTTTCATTTTTTCTAAAACATCTTTCCCACTCACAAACATCACTAACATTGCATTTTAATTAGGGAACTATTTTATATTTTGCCCGCGGCTTTTTGATCTTGTCTATATTTCTGTATAACAGATTCAGATTCTGTCTTCATAACAACCAAAATAAAACTTGGTGAGAAAAGTTTGGCCTTATCGATAGAAACTGAAGACCTTCAAAAGAAAAAGGAGGAATTGGAAGGCAAGTTGCAGTCTATGATGGAAGAAGAGAAAACTTTGAAAGAAGACATAAAGACACTTGAAGTTAACGTGGCAATTCAAAAGCTGGAAGAAAAAATTAAGGTAAAACGTGAGACTGTGGAAAATCTGGAATCTAAGAAAAGCGACCTAGAAAAAGAATTGAACGAACCAGAAACTCTCAAAATAACTGAGGAACAAAAACCTGAAGGCACGGAGGAAGAAGAACAGAAAACAGATTTAATCGTAACCGTGGCTCCTGTTGAAGGCGAAGAGCCTGCACAATCGCAAGAACAACACAAAGAAGAAGAAAAAAAGAAACATAGATTTTTCTAAGCATAATAAAGAACAACACGGCACACTATCTTTCACTTTTTCTTGCATTGTATTTTTCTCTCAGATAGGTTTAAATCGTATAAGTTCAAGTATAAAAAGACACAGATATACTTCGAGGGTCTGAAATGAGCGAAATGACAACCGAAATCCTTGAGCAAAACCTTGGAAAAATGGTAATTGTGAGATTGAAAGGTGGAAAAGGTTTGCGTGGAAGACTGAAGGGGTTTGACCAGCATCTGAACTTGGTTTTAGAAGAAACTGAAGACACAACGAACGTTGAAGATGTGAAGAAGCTTGGATTAATAATAGTTCGCGGAGACAATGTTGTTCTCATTTCACCTCCACCAAGGTGAAAATCTTTGGGGAAAGGAACTCCATCTTTTGGTAAACGCGCTGGGAAGACTCTTCACATACGGTGTAGAAGATGCGGAAAAAGAGCGTACAATGTTTCAAAGAGGCGATGTGCAGCATGCGGTTATGGAAAAACATCAACCATTAATAGGTCCTCATGGAGAACTAGAAATCTTCGTAGGGAGAGAACCAGTTAAGTTTTGCAGTTTATTGTGAATATTGATAGTAGCCCTTATCAACTTTGACGAAGATTAGTGGCCCTTTGCTTCGAGCTAGTTCTCTGGCTTTTCTTAAAGAATTGTTGACAACGCTCATTACCTGTTCCTTTTCGTTAGTGTATTTCTTCTTGTTTCGACCTATCTCCATTTTTAGAAGGTTCTCGGCAAGGATTGATGTGCCGCAAATTTCGCCATTCTTAACAAGTGTAGACGTGACTACTTCTTGCATTTCCGTGCGGTCTGCAAGTTTTTTCCATAGGGGCTGTGCTTTGTTAAGGATTTTTGTAACTTTGTTCCATCTTTTGGCTTTGTCTTTGCCTATTAAAAGTTTTACCCGTTCTTTCCATTTCTTAAGCCATATTCCAGTCCACAAATTCATAAATTCTTCCAGTTCATTTGGGTTTTCGCTATGGAATTCTTCTAGTTTATCTACGAGTTCACATTCATTTGCTTCTTTTCCAACGAGGTCCCAGTGAACTTTAAGATAGTTTGTTAAGTCTTGGCATGCTATCTGGAGAACTTTGCGGTCCGAACCAAAAATATCCAACATTGGATTTTTGCTCTTCAGTTTTTCTGACAACAGTATTTCGATGAAATTCATCAGTTACTCCAGCCTCGAAGCCTTCTCCACCTAAAATCTAAGGCTGAGGTTTTAATTAAGCTTTATTTATGATTGCTTCTATAACATTTTTAGATATTTTTTAGCCATATTATACATTCAAGAATATTCTGAAGCCCATTTTAAAGTCTATTCAAGAAAATCTGGAAGTTCGTTGACGCTTTTTAAAATCAAATACGGTTTCTCTATTTCTAATTCTTCTCTTGTAAATATTCCAGACAAGACGGCAACTGTTTTAGCTCCAATGTTTCTACCAGCCCTCACATCCACGACGGAATCACCTACAACAGCACATTCGCTTGTCTGAATGCCTAACTGCCTTGCACACTTTGTTAGCGCTTCTGGAGACGGTTTCGGCTGGGAAGTGTCTAACGCAGTTGTTACAAGTTGAAAATATTTTGCCAAGCCGAATTTTTCCAGTTCTTTAATGACTTTTTCTTTCGGAACATGACGCATTGTTATTAGCGCCAGCTTCGCCTTTTGGGAAAGTTTTTTCAGGGTTTCTGAAACGTTGGGCATTGGTTTTGTCTTTATGGCTGTTACACTATAGTATGATTTGAGATAGAGATCTAAGAACGTCTGCATATCAATTCCCTTTATCATGTTGTTTATTGAAAGGTTTTGTTCAAGTCTCCTTGGGATTTCTGTTGCTATTTTGATGTCGACTTTTTCTTGTCCTATCGCTGCAAAAGCAGCGTTCGCAGCTTCTACGTATGCTTCTCTTGAGTCAAATATTGTACCATCTAGATCCAGAATTATTCCCTTTACTTTGAACTTTCGTTTTTCCATTTTCATCCTTTAACGCATGTGGCACTTGTTATAACTCTTGTTTCGATAAGTTTTTATTTGTGCTTTGGTGTGTAAGGTAACCACCAAAGTTTGCAAAGAGCTGAGATTAGGGCTATGGGTAGAAAAGCACGGATACGTTTAACAAGTACAGACTACAAAAAGTTGGAAGACGTATGCCAAGAACTGAAAGCCATAGCCGAGAAAACCGGAGTTAAAATGACGGGTCCAGTTCCACTGCCTACCAAAAGACTGCGGGTTCCTGTTCGAAAGTCCCCTTGTGGTGAAGGAACCGCCACATGGGATAGATGGGAGTTGCGTATTCATAAGCGTCTCATAGATGTTGATTCTGAAGAGCGTGTTATGAGGCGTATAATGCGTATTCGTGTTCCAGAAGAAGTGCACGTGACCATAGAACTTCTCTAACAGCAATTGTGAAATATATTTTTGGATTTACAGAATATAGATGTAACAGACAATTGTGAGAATTAGGCTTGCAGTGAAGGCTAAAGCCCATACTACTTTGTTCCATCGAAAAACCTTGAATCCATCAAGTATTCCAAACGGTATAAGATTAAAGAGAGCTATGATGGCGTTGATCAACGCACCGAAACCTGCGATTACCGCGACCGTATCCAATACACCTATAGCCGCCACTGCAGTACAAGTACATATTGTTGAAAGCGTGATGTTTGTTAGGGGTCCGGCGAGGGCTGTCTTTCCAGCCTGTTTCTTTGTTATTGGTCCTGCGATCATTACGGCGCCGGGTGATATTATTTTGAAAAATGTGAAGGGGATCATTGAAAGGAGGGTTAGGAGCGCTCCGAAGAGGGTTAGTCGGAATTCAGCCCAGAGTCCATAGCGTTGTGCTGACAGTTTGTGAGCGATTTCGTGAATGAAGAATGAGAACGTGAAGATTATTGCGAGGCTGAGTAGAATTTCCGGTCTTGTCAGCACCGATAAGCCTAGAAACTGTGGAATGAAGGATAAGCCCACTCCCATAACGAGAAGTGCTCCAACTGTTAGGTGTTTGAGTTCTTTTTGGCTGAACCGGAATTTTTTGGCTTGGAATCTTGGCGAGTAGCTTAATGTGTATTCGTACGGTTTTTGTTTTTGGACAACTATTGGTTTCATTTCTTTCTTTGGCGCTCTTGCCAATTCCATTCTTGGGCAATCGTGATTTTCCGGCAGGCGATGCTCTGAGCAGAAATAACCTCCGCAATATGGGCATCTAAAAGGTAGGAAAACGTCTTTTCCGCATTTTTGACATTTCATTCGGCATGCCTTTTATGACTAGAATGTTAAGTTGTTGTTATATGTTTCTCTTTCACTTTGGGCAACGTCATGCGGACAGTGCTAAATACTTAAAACTGACAATGCTAAGCTAAAGTTAAGCGTTTACAGTTTGACAGGGAGGAAAGGAACATTTGAGGGCTTTCAGTTTTGTTCATGCTGCGGACTTCCATTTAGGCTACTCACAATATGGTTTAGAAGCTAGACGTGAAGACTTTGATAGGGCTTTTCAAGAACTGGTTGATAAAACCATCGAGTTGAAGCCTGATTTTATGATTATTGCCGGAGATTTGTTCAATCATGCTCGTCCTTCAAACGTCATATTAGAAAACGCCATTAAAAATTTCAGTCGTCTTCGCGAGGCTGGAATTTCGGTTCTCACAGTTGATGGTTCACATGATTCAGCGCCTAACGTTGTTACTGGAACTATTTTGAATCCTTTGGACAGTGCTGGGCTGGTTTATTATTTGCCAAGACATGAGGGGGCTTGCTGGAGAAAGGAAGACTGTTGCTACGTTTATGGGGTGCCGAATTTTAGAACTAGACGGAAAACTGAAGAGTTGCTTCCTGCTTTTATGGAGCAAAACAAACCAACGCCAGACCCAGAGCTGTTTAACATTTTTGTTTTGCACATGGCTTTAGATATTCCAAGTTTGACCCCCCCTTATATGGAGGCTGAAGCTCCACCTGAGCTTATACCAGAAGGTTTTGATTATTATGCTGCTGGGCATGTGCATAAGTCTTACAAGGACAGGTTTAAGACAGGTATGCTTGTTTATAGCGGAAGCACGGAAACCGTTGATTATGAAGAAGCAAAAAATGATAAGGGCTTCTATTATGTTGAAGTGGACGAAAAGGGAACAGCCTCGCCGCAGTTTATGCGGTTAGAGTCTCCACGCAAATTTGTTGTGTTGGATCAAGATCTCACGGGTGTAACTCCTTCAAAAATAACCGAACTAGCTGTTCAGCTTGTAAGGGGAGCTGATGAAGAAGGTGTAATAATAGTTCCAGTTTTGAGAGGAGTTTTGCCTGCTGAGGCGACTCGTGCAGAAGTGGATGTTGCCCAGCTTAGAAGTGCTGCTGAAAAGGCTTTGCTTGTGCACCCTGTTGTTTTGCTGCGTGAAACTGAAGTATCAGAAGAGATTGTTCGTTCAATATTCGAAGCTGAATTCAAGGATTTAAAAACGAAGGCTTTCGAATACTTCATGCAGATTTTTTCTGAACGCTACAGTCGTAATGAAGCCGAAAAAATAGCCCGCGTAGCAGTCAGCCTTATTGAACCACTGACCAAAAAAGAGGAAGAAAAAGTGAAACAAACCTTCGAGGAGCTTCTTCGATGAGAATTGAAATTATTCAATTAGAAAACATCCGCTCTCACGTAAAGTCAACAGTACCCTTCGCAAAAGGCTTCAACTGTCTAGTTGGCGGTTTAGGCTGTGGAAAATCCAGCACATTATATGCCATAGACTTTGCGTTGTTTGGAGAACCCCTCGGCAGAAGCTACGATTACCTGCTCCGTGAAGGTGCAGACAACGGAAAAGCTACACTCCAATTCGTTCAGAATGGAAAAAGCTACAAAATATTACGTGGACTGAAAAGACGTAGCAAGGGCATAAGCCAAGACTTTGATGAACTGAAACTCTTTCAAGATGAAAACTTAATAGCAAGTGTGAAAGGTGACGCAGTGGCTGAACAACTCAAGACAGTAACAGGTTTGGATAAAGAACTTTTCCGTGAAATAGTTTGGGTTCGACAAGAACATTTGAAGGAACTTCTAGACGCTAGGCCTAGAGAAAGGCAAAAACGCTTAGACGAATTATTCGGCTTATCAGACTACGAAAAAGCATGGAGCAACCTCGCTGGATATCAACGTGAATACGAGGGAGAAAGAAGAGCCTACGAAAAAGACCCAGATGTTGTTGGAATGGAAAAACTAAACACCGAATATAACCATGCAGCCGAAGAATTCTCACTCATAGAAATTGAACTTCAAGATATGGCACAAAAGCTGGAAGAAGCCAAAAAATCCTTAGAAGATGCAGATTTGAAACTTAAAAGGCTGGAAGAGGTGAAAACTCTGACTGAAGCGCTTAAACGCAAAGAGGCGCAGACACAAGCAAACCTAACGAATGTGGAGGATGCTTCAGCGTCTTTAGCTGAAAAAATTGAAGGGAAAAAAATCATTGTTGAGAATTTGAAGCAACGTTTGAACACTATGGAAACGCGGACGGAATCTTGTAAGACTGAGTTTAAGGAAATTGGAATTTCGCCAGATCAGCCGATTGAAGCATTAAGACAATATATGTTAACGTTTGATGACCAAATCGCTAGCTTAAAAGGTGAAGAAGAATCAGCCCTTAGAGGCATACAAACAGACCGCAAAAGAATCTCGTCACTATCCGCTGAAAACCGCTGTCCACTCTGTCTCCAATCCTTAACAACGGAATACAAAAACAACCTAATGCAGAGAATTCAAGAAGAAAACAGTGAAAGGCAAAAAACGATAAGTCAGCTTCGACACGACATTGAAGAACTAAAACAAATAAAAAACAGGGCAAACGCTGCCTTTTCAAACCTGCAAATGCTTGCTCCAAGAATTGAAGAGTTAAAAACGCGCATAAACGATGAATCTCAAATATTGGCTGAACTTACAAAGGAGTTTGAGGAAAAACAAAGACTAGAGAACGAATTACGCGTGCAACTTCAAGCTGCACGAACAGAAATTGCCAAGTTCGACGTGTCCAAGCTGGAAGCCGCAAGAGTTCAAAGAGAACAGGCTTTCAGACAATATTACTTGTTAGAGTCCGAGTTGCGGACTAGGGAAAACCGCAAAAAAGACTTGCTTAGTCGTTTAGACGAAATGAAAGAGAGAATTGACCAGGCTCAACAAAAGATTGAGCGCATGGAGAAAATAGTAAAGGTTGTCGAGATCATCGGTGGCATACGCAACGCTTACAGAAGCATTCAGCCTAAATTGCGAAGCGAATTTGTGAAAGTCTTAAGAAACTTCGTCCAGCAAGTTCTCGACAACCTAGTAGGCGGAGAGGGCGCTCTAATAAACGTCCTAATCGACGAGACTTATACGCCATGTGTGAAAAGCGAAAGCGGTGCTGAAAGAGAAGTTTCAAATCTGTCAGGCGGAGAAAGAACTTTGCTTGCCTTTGCGTATCGTCTCGGACTAGGTCAATTAATTATGCAGTGTAGAACAGGCCACGGATTAAGCATGTTATTGCTTGATGAACCAACTGAAAGCCTTGGAAGGGAAGACGGCTCAATAGACCGCCTAGCCGAAGCAATATCACGCTTCAAAGCTATAGAACAGATAATCGCGGTTACGCACAGCGAAGCCTTTGCAGAAAAGGCTGAACACGTGATAAGACTGGAAAAAGAAGCAGGCATAAGCAAGGTTTCATTGATGATTAAAAACTTTTGAAAATAATATTTGCGGAGAAAGCCTTTATAGTTATTGGTACATGTCTAATACTTGGTGAACCACTAATGCTACACAAGTTAACAATCACCATGGTTTTTGATAATCACGCTTTTTAGTAAGTTTTTACTCATGAATAAGATGGTGAATATGGAGGGAAGCATTTTTTACTCGTCTTTAACGCTGTTCGCAATGTGCTGTTTAGCTTTGGCTATATCCATTATTTTACGTTTAAAATCTCGTGCAATAAACAGTCTCCCTAAGAACTTGTCAGCTAACGTATTTGATAAAACCTTCGTCGTTTTCAACCCTTACCCAGAACAGAGGAAAATTATTCACAGTTTCTTATCAGCGTTGCCTCTGCTTGTGGGGTTTGCTTCCGTGGTTTTTGCTCTTATTGCATGGAAAATTCTAGAGTCCGGTCTTTTGCTAAGCCTCTTTGTATTAATTATCGGATTGAATCTGGTAGTGGTGGGGGATGCGTCCGAGGCATATCAGAACTCTAAGACTTTTGTTAAGGCTGTTCAAGGTGGAACTAGCTTAGGAGTCGGCGACTTGAAGGTCTTTCAAATAATAAAAAAACTCATGCCAAAACTAAGTAACTATTACCTTGGATTATCAATACTTTTTATAGCATCATCAGTGATGTTACCCTATATCTGGTCTTCAGCACTATGGTTTTTCGCTTGGTTTATCGGTTTAATACTTCAAGTTAGTGCATCAACAGGACCTATAAGTTACGTAGTAGCTGTTTTTCTATTCGCTCTAACAGTTGTCGTTATTCAACTTTTTGCTTCTGCAGTTAAAAACAAACTATTGAGCTACATAATGGAATTTTAATATTCACAGACTAAGCGTATTGTGTGTTTTTGAGTTTCACAACCCAATGTTCCATTCCAAGCATAATATGAGTCTTCTAGTAAAACGATGTTAAGCGATATATGCACTGGAGTGTACAGCAACTTTAATGTGGTTTTCAAGGTCGTTAACTTTAACCCAATTTAGCGTTTCCGTAGAAGTCGAGTTATCATAAGATATGTGAATCCAGTCGGGTGTCCTCAAACTTCACTTATTTTGTGAAGAGGCGGGTACGAAATAAGCTTTTGCTTAAGAAACGGTTTTCTCAACAACCATATTTTCTAGAATACCAATCTTTTCGATCTCTATCCTTATAATATCGCCAGCTTGCAAAAACTTCGGTTGAGGCTTTAAAGCAAAAACAACACCGGCAGGAGTGCCAGTTGCAATAATATCGCATGGTTCTAAAGTCATTACTCGGCTTAAGTGATGTATTATTTCATAAACGTTGAAAACCATGTTTTTTGTTGTTGAATTTTGACGAAGTTCGTCGTTAACCCATGTGCGAATAAACAAGTTAGAAGTATCCCTAAACTGGTTTACAGTGGTTATGCACGGTCCTGTTGGAGCGAAAGTGTCAAAGCTTTTTCCTCTGGTCCAGCGCGCGCTGCCTTGTCCCGATATTATGTATTGAAGAACGTTGGTGAGACTGCTTTTTCTGGTCTCCCAATGTTTTGGGCTGCTTCCCTGTTTAAGATTAGGCAAAGTATGCTATAGAGTGCGTAGCAG